>ERZ808054.9-NODE-9-length-289220-cov-7.949070_pt1 | contig 289220 bp, 215 predicted proteins | sample MGYA00380201_ERZ808054 | MGnify/ENA primary metagenome ERZ808054 (study PRJEB31490, sample SAMN06133419) | mouse gut metagenome | isolation source: Z5_2 | host: mice | place: China: Chengdu | collected 2015-05 ...
GGAAACATTTTTTCATGAGAGGGATGTGGAGTTTGAGTTTATATTTGTGGATGACGGCTCGAGGGATGATACGGTGAAAGCCGTTAAGGCGCTTCGGGAAAAGGATGAACGCGTACATCTGGTATCGTTTTCGAGAAATTTTGGGAAGGAGGCTGCCATCATCGCCGGGCTTGAGAAGTCAACAGGGGATTTTACGGTGTTGATGGATGCGGATCTGCAGGATCCGCCGGCGATCCTGCCTGAGATGTACAGCTATATGGAGCAGGGGTATGACTCGGTCGCGACGAGGCGCGTGGATAGGAAGGGGGAACCGCCGATCCGGTCTTTTTTTGCAAGACGGTTTTACGGCCTGATGCGCAGGATCTCCAAGACGGAGATCGTGGACGGCGCCAGGGATTACCGCCTGATGACGCGGCAGGTGACGGATGCGATCCTTGCGATGCGGGAGTACAATCGCTTCTCCAAGGGGATCTTTGGGTGGGTCGGTTACAAAACGAAATGGATCGAGTATGAAAATGTTAAGCGGGTGGCAGGAGAGACAAAGTGGTCCTTCTGGAAGCTTTTTCTGTATTCGCTCGATGGGATCATGGCATTTTCGACGGCGCCGCTGTCGATCGCGTCCATATTTGGGATCCTGTTCTGTTTTGTGGCGTTTGTGTTTATGATCTTTATCTTTGTCAGGGCGCTGATCTATGGGGATCCGGTGGCGGGCTGGCCGTCCATGATGTGCATCATCTCGTTGATCGGCGGCGTGCAGCTTCTGTGCCTTGGCATCATGGGACAGTATATGAGCAAGATGTATATGGAAGTGAAGGACAGACCCAAATACCTTATCAGGGAAGAATTTTGAGTAGGATGGATGCTATGGATGAGAAGAAAGCCGGACTTGTGAGCATCGTGGTGCCAGTGTACAATGCAGCGCAGTTTATCGCGGAGACGATCGGTTATGTGCAGTCGCAGACATATGGCAACTGGGAGCTTCTGCTGGTAGACGACTGTTCAACCGACGCAGGCAGGGAGCAGATCGCCATGAAGAGCAGGGAGGACGGACGGATCAGGCTGATCGTGCAGGATCAGAACGGCGGTGCGGCGAGGGCAAGAAACCGCGGTATCAGCGAGGCGCGCGGACAGTATCTCTGCTTTCTGGATGCGGATGATATCTGGCTGCCCGACAAGGTAGAGACGGAGTTAGCGCAGATTAGAACTATACAGCAAACGATAAATCCCAAGGCAGGGTTTGTATTCATGGGGTATGAATTTGCAGATGTCTCGGGAACAGGACTTGGAAAAGTGGTGCATGTGCCTGAGCAGATCACGTACAGGCAGGCGCTCAAAAATACCACGATTTTTACGTCCACAGTGATGATTGACAGGAGCATTATATCAGATGAAGATATCTATATGCCGTACATCGCCAGTGAGGATACCGCGACTTGGTGGCGGCTTCTCAAAAAATACGGAGCGGGATATGGTATTGACAAAAATCTGGTCAAATATAGAAGAAGTGCAATGACATTGTCATCCAATAAAATGACTGCGGTAAAAAGGATTTGGAATCTCTATCGCAGGCAGGAGCGGCTGTCGGTGTCTGAAAGTGTGTACTGCATGTTTTTTTGGGCATTCAGGGCAGTCTTTCGACGGCTTTAGGGAGAACGGTTTGGAGGCTGAAGTGTGGGACGGATAGAGTCAGTAAAGCGGACAATTATATTACAGATGTCATTGATCGGACTTGTTTTTCAGACAGTATTGTATATCTATGTCTGGCATGTGGTGTATAATGACATCATGCAGAGCGGCATGTGGAGAAGCTTTCACAGGAAGGGCTTCTGGCTTTTGGCAGCCGTTTATTTTATATTGCTGTTGTTTTTTACTGCGACCTATGGCGGGCTGAAAGTGGGGTATCTCAAACCGATGGATGTATTTTTCTCCCAGGTGATCTCGCTGTTGTGTGCAAATATTGTCTCGTATTTTCAGATCTCGCTGTTGTCGCTGGGACTGGTCACAGCGTATCCTTTGATTTTGATGATGCTTGCGCAGATTGTGGTGTCTGCGGGGTGGACGTTTGTGAGTCACAAGCTGTACCAGCGCTTTTTCCCGCCGAAAAATCTGCTCTTTATCAGCGGCGAGCGGCCGACGGAGGAGATCCTTAAGAAGTTTGAGACGCGGAGAGATAAATACAATATTATAAAGAGCGTGTATGAGAGTGACGGCTTTGAGGCGCTGAAGGCGGAGATTGTGACCTGTTATGACGGTGTCGTACTGTGGGATATGGACACCGTGCTGCGCAACAAGCTATTAAAATTTTGCTACAGCAGAGGAATCCGGGTATATATGATGCCGAAGATTCCAGACATTATGATAACCGGTTCCGATCAGCTTCATCTGTTCGACACACCAATCCTGCTCACCCGAGAGTATGCGATGACAATCGAACAGCGGGTGGTGAAGCGTATGATCGACATTGCCTGCTCGATGGTGCTCATGGTGCTCACTGCGCCATTTATGGTGCTCACTGCCATCGCGATCAAATGTTATGATGGCGGACCTGTGCTGTATAAGCAAACGCGGTGTACACGGGATATGAGGGAATTTCAGATATTAAAATTTCGAAGTATGCGCACAGACGCCGAGAAGGATGGGGTGGCAAGGCTTGCCGCCAAGAACGACAGCCGCATTACGCCGATTGGCAAATTTATCAGAAAAGTGCGAATCGATGAGCTTCCGCAGCTCTTTAATATCCTGTGCGGAGAGATGTCCTTTATCGGTCCAAGACCAGAGCGGCCTGAGATTATCCGGCAGTATATGGAGGACATGCCGGAGTTTACCTTTCGCACGAAGGTGAAGGCAGGGTTAGCGGGGTACGCGCAGGTGTATGGCAAGTACAATACGACGCCGTATGATAAGCTGAAACTCGATTTGTTTTATATAGAAAATTACAGTGTGTGGCTGGATTTGAAGCTGATGCTTCTGACGCTCAAGATTCTGTTTCAGGCAGAGAGTACAGAGGGGGTAGACCAGAATCAAACAACTGCAATGAAGGACTAAAGGGGGAATTTGATGCAGCAGGGAATTGACAGCAGGGCAATGCTCACCGTGTTTCTCGCCAGATTGCCCAGATTGTTTCTATTGGCAGTGGCCGGTGCCGTTTTGGGCAGCGGTCTTTATTTGATGGCCGCACTGGACGCATCAAGAAATGCCTGTTTTGTATCGGAGACAGAGTACTATATCGAGTTTGAGGAAGGGCGCTACAAGGCGAGGGACTACTACAATGCATTTACATGGAATGATGCGATCAAGGGAAATGAAATCCTTGGCAGGGCGATGGAGCTGCTGGGAAGCGGCTATGACAGGGACGATGTAGAAACGATGATAACGGCTGCTATTTTATCAGATGTGCGCTATCTGACCGTTACTGTCCGGGGACAGGAAGCCGCGCAGGTAGAAGCTGTCAAGGAGGCGCTTGGGACAGCGCTGGAGGAGTTTGGCGCGTTAAAAAAGGAGTTTGAGGAAATTTATAAAATAAAAGACCGGGAAACCGCATTGGAGAAAATTCCGTATTTTGGCTGGCGCGCGGCGTTTCTCGGCGCAGTACTAGCCGCAGCGTGCGGCGCGTTTGCGACTGCGTTTCGCTTCTGTCTAGGGTCGGCGTTTTATACAAAGCGTGATATCACGGTGCGGCTGGGACTTCCTGTCTATGGCATGACGTTTGAGTCGGCACGCCGCAAAGAACGGGACTGCGGGATAGCACAGCGGCAGGCAGAGATGCTGGCTGGCGGTCTGAGTATGCTGGCACAGCAGTATCGCAAGATTGTATTGGTAGATGCCGCACATGGGCAGGAGGCATCAGCGTTTCTGGAGGAGATCACGTGCCGGGGACTGGTAGATAACATATGTTGTGAAATATATGACCGGAAGAAGGAGCTATATGAGGGGCAGGACACGGCGTTTGTGGCGGTCATTCCGTTTGGAAGGACTTACAGAGAAAAAATACAAGATGAGATTGCGTATGTGAAGCTGCGCGGCGGCAGAGTTGTGGGAGCGGTGCTTGTGCAGGCACAGACGTGGTGGATGCGTTTCTATTATGCACAGGGGCGCTCATAGGAAGAAGTTGCTGGACGCTCATCATAAAATAATATTGGCAGGAGGTGGGGCGTATGAAATTACAGGTGTTGGTCTCCTCTGTAAATCAGGAGATTATGACGCTGGCAGACCGTATGCATCTGCAAACTGATGCGATTATCGTGAACCAGACCGATCATTTTGGCTATGAGGAGTATATGCACAACGGCAGGCGGATACAGTGTTATGAATTTCAGGAAAAAGGTGTGGGGCTTAGCAGAAACAATGCGCTGCTGCGCGCCGAGGGGGATATTGTGCTGTTTTCCGATGAGGATATTGTCTATGATACAGGGTATGAGCGGCGCATTCTGGACGCGTTTGCGGCGCATCCTGAGGCAGACCTGCTGTTATTTAATATGCGGGTCGGTGCATCGAGGGCGACGTATCACACGGAGGCGTTTCACCGGGTCCATATATGGAATGCGGGGCGCTATCCCACGTACTCCTTCGCAGTGCGGCGGGAGAAGCTGCACGCGTCGCATATTACATTTTCATTGCTGTTTGGCGGCGGCGCGAAGTACAGCAACGGGGAGGATAGTCTTTTTCTGAAGGATTGTCTGAAATACGGATTGGTGGTCTATGCAGTGCCAATTGAGATTGGTGAGGAGTGTGAGCGGGAATCTACATGGTTTCAGGGATACAATGACAAATTTTTTATTGACAGAGGGGTGTTGTACCATTTTCTATATGGAGGTCTTGCATATCTGATGTCGGTGCGCTTTCTCTTGGTGCACGGTAAGGTGATGTGCACCAAGATTCCAATGAAAAATGCGCTGGCGCTGATGAAAAAAGGAATCAAATCAGTAGAGGGATTGTAATCGTGGCAGTGGGCAGAATTTTTTCTATCGTGTTCTATATGTTGATTGCGGCGGGAACCTGCGCTATGGCATACCGCATACAGCCCTATGCCGCAGACGAACCAGTCTGGATTGGCGGTGAGCGGTCTGTAAAGAGTGTTCGAAACCGTCTGTATATGACGGGGATTTTTGGTATTTTGTTCATGGTGTCGGCACTGCGGTTTGACATCGGGAATGATTACAGGCAGTATACGCAGACGGCACATGAGGCGTATGTCGGCGGATATGTAGTGACGGAGGCGGGGTTTAATGTGCTGGTCCGGTTCTTGTATGGCATTATGGGCGGCGAGTATTATGAGCTGGTCTTTGCAGTCTTTGCTTTTGTGACACTATATTTTTTCCTGCGAGCATTCTGGCGGCAGAGTGTGGATTTTTCCCAGACATTTTTTCTATTTATGATGATGGGACTGTATTTTCAGACGTTTAATACCGTGCGTTATTATTTGGCGCTGGCGCTGGCGCTTTATTCGATGAAATATGTGTTGGAGCGGGATGGCATCAAGTTTGTGTTCTGGATTGTGGTGGCGGCGTTTTTTCACAAATCGGTGTTATTGGTGCTGCCGATGTACTGGATTGCTTCCTTTGCGTGGAAAAAGTGGCAGATTGTTGCGGGGCTTGCCGTGTGTGCACTCTGTTTCGCGGGGAAGGGCTTGATCTTAAAGCTGGCACTGGTGTTGTATCCGTCGTACAAAAATACAATCTATCTTGAGACGCCCAGCCTGTTTGATAGTCTGTTCAGCAGTCTGAGACCATTTTTGGCGCTTGTCCTGTATGGCTGGTTTGTGTATGTGCAGGCGCCGCGTGACCCTAAGAATAGTGACCATAGCTGGGAGCGCGCGCTGCGGTTCTATGGGCAGCTCAATCTCTTGGCGCTTGTGTCCGGGACATTTTTCTATTTTCTGCCGGTGGTGACGCGCATTTCTTATTATTTTGGGGTATCACAGTTATTGATGATTCCACTTATCTTACATTACATCACAGAACAGAAAACGCGAAGGCGCGTAACGGCTGTTGTCTATGCGGTGTGCCTCCTTTATTTTATGGTATTTTTATGGAAGGCGCATGAGAACGGCGTGGGACTGCTTCCTTATCGGAGCTGGCTTTTTGAGACACAGCGGTATATTTATGAATAACAAGTATTATGAAATGTTTGGAGGCGCAGAGAGATGGAACAGGGAACGAAGTACAGTGTGATAGTCGTTTGTCTCAATGCAGGGCAGCGGCTGTGTGAGACGGTAAAGAGTATTCTTGGTCAAACCTACCGCAATTTTGAGGTGGTGATCAAAGATGGTGGATCGACAGACGGTTCTGTCGAAGCGTTGGCGTCAGCGTATCAGGACAGCCGGCTTCATGTGCACCGACAAAAAGATAACGGGATTTACGATGCCATGAATCAGGCGGTGAAGCTTGCAGCGGGAACGTATTTCCTGTTTCTCAATGCGGGAGACAGCTTCTATGACGAACATGTTTTAGAGCGGATAACAGATGAAATAAAACATAAAAAAGCAGATATTATCTATGGAAATCTATATCATAAGGCGCTGGATACCATCATTTATGCGGCGCCTGAAATCAATGATTTCACCTGTTACAGAAATGTGCCTTGCCATCAGACCTGCTTTTACCACCGGACGCTGTTTGACAAGAGAGGTTATCTGCCAAAATATACTGTAAGAGCGGACTACGAACATTTTTTATGGTGTTATTATAAGAGAAAAGCAGCGATATGCTATGTCCCTGAGGTGATCGCTTCGTATGAGGGCGGCGGCTACTCGGAGACGAAGGAGAACAGGAAGCGCTCTGCGCGCCAGCACCGTGAGATCGTGGTACATTATATGGGAAAAAAGAAAGCGGATTTCTATCGGCTGGTCATGCTGCTCACACTGGCGCCGCTTCGCAGTGCGATCGCGGGCAATGCATATTTGTCAGGGGTCTACAATGGCATCAAGACTGCCATTTATAAGGACCGGTCTAAAAGATAATCGTATGGAGGCTGATTGTAGAATCAAGAAAAATGAAATAGGGGGATTTTTATGAAGGTTCTGTGGTTGTGTAATATCATGCTCCCATTTATTGCCAAGAGTCTGGGGCAGAAGATGGTAGTCAAGGAGGGCTGGTTATCCGGGCTTGCGGGAAAGCTGGTGTCTCATCAGGAGAGAAATGACATAACACTTGCTATTTGTTTCCCGGAATCAGAAAACCGTTCATTTGTGAAGGGGGATACCGCATCGTTTATCAAGGATAAGGCGGAGGGCATCACCTACTATATTTTCAGGGAGGATACAGTTCACCCTGAGATCTATGATGACAGCATGGAGCAGAGTCTCGGGGCCGTGCTCAGGGATTTTGAGCCGGACCTTGTGCATATTTTCGGGACGGAGTATCCGCACACCCTCGCTTGTGTCCGGGCATTTAACCACCCGGAGCGGACACTGATTGGCATACAGGGACTGTGCAGCGCCATTGCGGAGGTGTATATGGCAGACCTGCCCTATTCTGTTCAGAAGAAAAAGACATTTCGGGATATCCTGAAACGGGATGGCTTGTTTGACCAGCAAGCGAAGTTTGCAAAGCGCGGTACTTATGAAAAGGAAGCGCTGTCACAGGTCGGGCATATCACTGGAAGGACGGATTTTGACAGGGAGATGACCAAGAAGCTCGCGCCGAGTGCCAAATATCATTTTATGAACGAGACACTGCGTCCAGATTTCTATCGTGACACGTGGAATATTGATCGGATCGAGCGTTATTCTTTGTTTCTCAGTCAAGGAAATTATCCTATTAAGGGACTGCATTACGTTCTGGAGATTCTCCCAGAACTGGTGGAGGAGTATGAGGAGACCGTGGTCTATGTGGCGGGAGATGTCATCACGGCACACGACAGTATCCGGGATAAAATCAGGCTGTCGGGCTATGGCAAGTTTCTGGTCAACCAGATTAAGAAGCATAAGCTCCAGAATCATGTCAAGTTTGTCGGCAGGCTGCAGTCTGACAAGATGTGCGCCCGCTTTTTGAAATCACATGTATTTTTATGCCCGTCCGCGATCGAAAATTCGCCCAACTCCGTCGGGGAGGCGATGCTTCTGGGCGTGCCTGTGGTGTGTGCCAATGTGGGCGGCGTGCACAATCTGGTTCATGACGGGAAAGATGGTTTCCTGTATCCTAAGGATAAATCCAAGCGCCTAAAGGACTGTATTCTGCGTATTTTTGAGGATGACAAGCTCGCGATGTCGCTCTCCTCAAACGCCAAGACGCATGCGCTGAGAACGCATGACCCAGAGACAAATTACAGGCGGCTGCTGGATATGTACCGTGAGATTGTATATGGGAGTTCGTGCGTATGAAACTCACAATTGTGTCAAACTATATTAACCATCACCAGATTCCGATGTCGAATGAGCTGTACCGGAAGCTGGGCGCGGCATTTGCCTTCATACAGACTTCACCGATGGAGGAGGACCGGGTGAAGATGGGCTGGGGGGAGGAAGTCCGCTCAATTCCTTATTTGAAACTGTACTATGAAGAGCCGGAGGCATGTGCGGCGCGCATTCTGGACAGCGATGTGGTCGTGTTTGGGGGCGTGGAGGATGAGCGCTATATCAAGCCACGGCTGAATGCGGGCAAAATCGTGATTCGCGCCAGCGAGCGCCTCTATCGCGAGGGGCAGTGGAAGTCTATCTCTCCACGGGGCAGGAAAAAAAAGTATGAAGATCACACGCAGTACGCCGACGCGCCGGTGTATCTGCTGTGCCATGGCGCTTATGTGGCGTCTGATTTCCAGCTAGTCCATGCATATCCTGACAAAAAATATGTGTGGGGGTATTTTCCAGAGCTGCACACGTATGAGCTCGACCATTTATTTTTTCGGAAACAGCATTTTGACCCGGACGGAAAGCCAGAAATCAGAATATTGTGGGCGGGACGGTTCTTGAAACTCAAACACCCGGAGTACGCGGTGAGGGCAGCAAAGTATCTAGCGCGGCAGGGAATTTCTTTTCATCTGGATATGGTTGGCGGCGGGGCGCTGGAGGAAGAATTAAAAAAGCAGGCAGCGGACGCACATCTGGAACATCACATAACGTTTCATGGTTTCCAGCCGCCGCAGAATGTCCGTCGGTTTATGGAGGAAGCCAATATTTTTCTGTTTACGAGCAATTACCTAGAAGGGTGGGGCGCAGTGTTAAATGAGGCCATGAACAGCGCCTGCGCAGTCGTGGCGGGGAGCGGCATCGGGGCGGTTCCGTTCCTTGTCAGGCATGGGCAGAATGGGCTTGTTTACAGGACAGGACGTTTTCGGGAATTTCGAGAGCAGGTACGGCTGCTCTGCCAAGACGGGGCGCTGCAAAAAAGGCTTGGCGCCAGCGCTTATGAGACGATTGTGAGCACATGGAATCCCAAAGAGGCGGCAGACAGGCTTTACCGCTTCTGCGAGGGGCTGATTGGCGGAAGCGTATTGCCAGAACAGGAGGGACCGCTCAGTCTGGCGCCGCTCATCGCGCCGAGACGTGGATATGAGTATACCAGAACTGTGAAGACAGACGGGAGGTGACGTTGATGAGAAAGGCAAAGACAAAGAGCAGGATTTATGTCTGCCATACTTTTTACCATGTGTATGTGGCAGCTTTGAAGGAGATGAAGCTGGTGCGGGAGACGCCGGCAAATGCATACAAAAAAGCGGATATCGCGCTGAGTTCTGTCTCCACAGATTTTGAGCGTCTGGGGGACAGGCTTGCTAAGACGGGAATCTTTCAAGAGGTCATCGCGCTGGACGAAAAGCGGGAGGATTTTTTCCCGGAGCTTGCCAAGTACAGGAAGAATTACAGCAATGTGTTAAAACACATGCTAAACCGCATGATTTTCACGAAAAAGCTCGCAAAATGTGAGTGCCCTTATATGGAGGTCATCGACTTTGCAGCGTATGAGGACATTTATGTGTTCTGTGACAGTGACCCTATTGGCTATTATCTGAATTACAGGCATCTGTATTATCATGCGGTGGAGGACGGGCTCGACTGTCTCAAGAACCTTGATGACGCCTACGTCGCCAATCACGGGCACTTTCGGCTAAAAACATGGTTTTCGCGCCACAATCTCATCTTTATCATGAATGGCTGGGGCAAGTACTGTCTTGACATGGAGATCAATGACCGCAGTGTCGTGCCGACAGACTGCCCGCGTTTCGTCGAGGTGCCGAGAAAGCCGCTTGAACAGGCGCTGACTCCGGCGCAGAAAAGACAGATGATAGAGGCGTTTATCGAGGATTCGGACGCCTTGATACAGCAGCTTAGGCCCTCCCGGGAAGGAGAGGAGTTTGCGTGCTTTTTGACAGAGCCGCACCCGGTCGATGTGGAGGCGCGCAAGCGGGTCTGCCTCGATGTCCTTGCACAGTACTGCCAAGGCTACAGAGTTCTGATCAAACCGCACCCGCGGGATACGATTGACTATGAGGCGCTCTGCCCTGACGCGGTGGTGCTGCGCGGGCGCTTTCCTGTGGAGGTGCTGAACTTCTTTGAGGGACTTCGCATCAAGCGGGCGGTGTCCATACTGACTACAGCGATGAACAATATGGATTTTGTGGAGGAGAAGCTCAACCTCGGCGCTTCCTTCTGGGATGCGTATGAGGACCCTGAAAAACATGCTTATAATAAGAAGGCGGGGCTGGCGCTGGCAGATCAATAAAAATAACAAAGGAGATTGTGGTATTTGAAAAACTGTGTATAATAGTATGTAAGGATGTTGACAGAGGCGGAGGAAATAGAATGCTGGCAGAATTTAAGGTTCGGAATTATAAAAATTTTAAGGATGAATTGCAGTTTTCGCTGAAATCAGCAAAAAATTATGATTTTCGTCAGGAAGTACTTCAAAACGGAATCATTAAGGATGCGGTGGTAATTGGTTATAATGCTTCTGGAAAGACCAATCTGGGCTTGGCGATGATGGATATCACAGCCCATTTGACGGATAAATTTGAAAAGAGAGACGGTAACAACCTATTTTATGCCAATTTATACAATGAGGAGGATGTGGTATCGTTCGTGTATCAATTCAAATTTGATCAGTCTGTTTTAGAGTATGCTTATGAGAAAAAGAATGTGTATCAGGTACTTTATGAGAGTATCAGGATTGATGGAAAAGAAGTGATTCGAAGTGAAAAGAAATATAGTTTTGTTAATTTGAAGGGAGCAGAAACTTTGAATCTGGTAAATTGGGACAGATCTATTTCATTTGTTAAATATATTTATGCCAACACCGTTTTGGACAGGGAGGACAAAGACTGTCAGGTGTTTCTGAAATTTATGCGGTTTGTCAATCAGATGTTATGGTTTAGCAGCACAGAGGGATTGCAGGCAGTAGGGGCAAATTCGGTCAGAGGAAATATGCTTGAAGAAATCTGTCATATAGAAAATGGTGTGAAACATTTGGAGGACTTTTTGCGCGAGGAGAAACTGCCTTTTCAACTTGTGGAAAAGGATACAGGCGAAGGGAAAACAATTTACTGTAAGATTGGTGACAGAGAAGTTGCATTTGCGCCGTTAATGTCAAGCGGGACAAGGGCGTTGGTGTTTTTGTGTTTGTGGTATTTGCAGAGGAAGGAATTGTCCTTTATTTATATAGATGAGTTTGATGCGTTTTACCATACAGATTTGTCAATGTCTGTGATTCGTAAGTTCATGATGGAGGATAATCTTCAAGTAGTGTTTACCTCTCATAATACAGATATCATATCGAACGAATTATTGCGTCCAGACTGTTATTTTTTGCTGGAAGATAATACAATACAGCCATTTTGCAACTTGACAGATAAGGCATTGAGAGAGGCACATAATCTTCAAAAGATGTACAGGGCGGGAGCTTTTTATGGACAGTAGGAAGAAAAGAGTTCTTTTTATTATGAAGGGATAAAAGCAGAAGAAACTTTGCTGAATAATCTGGTTCGTGTATTTTTCTCTTCAACAGCAACGATCTCTATATTGAATTGTCCTGCGGACGGAAATATTTATATGCTGTGGACAAGATTGAAAGAGGATGAGTTTGAGACAAATGTCGTCGATGTGCTGAAAGAAATGAGTGTGATTGCGAATGAGCGCTTAAAGCATTTTAGAGCGAGCGATTTTTCAGAGATTTATCTTTTCTTTGATTATGATGGGCATAATAACAATATACCCAAGAAATATGCAAACCGTGATATTCTTGGGGAGATGCTCGAGACCTTCAATAATGAGACAGAGCTTGGAAAACTGTATGTGTCATATCCTATGATTGAGTCTGTCAAGGACATTGATGTACTGACAAGGGATTATAAGACGCTCTATGTTCCACTAAATGAGATTTCTAAGTACAAGCAGAGTTTTGATGCGGCGTCAGCGTATGCACACTATAACAGTATTGACGAGGCACTGTGGCTTACTGCGTGCGCTGCAAGCCAGAAAAGGGCTAGTATGCTGGCGACGTTTTGCAATTCATGTACATATGATTATTTTATCCATTCTCTAAATCAGGAGAGATTGTATTTTTATCAGAAACAACATTATATCAACAATGGACATTTATTGTGCATTTTAAATTCTGTACCGTTGTTCTTGTTAGAATACTTTGAAGAGGATTTTTGGTGCAGAGTGATAGCTGGGTGAATAGATATGGAATATGGCATATACTAATACGGGAGGACGACAAGGATAAAAAGATGCTGAAAATAATCAAAAAGATCAATATACTGATGGACAAAAAACAAAAAGGCGCCATGGCGCGGCTGTTTTTGATGATGATCGTCTCGGCGGGGCTTGAGACTGGGGCGGTGATGATGGTGATGGCAGTGGTGCAGCTCATCTTAGACCCGGTGGCGCTAGAGCAGGGGGAGACGTACCAACGAATCAGCAGCCTCCTCAACTTGCAGGATACTGTGCAGTTTTCTGTGTTTGCGATTCTGTTTTTGATCGTGTTATATATTGCGAAGAACAGCTTTCAATTTATATTTCAAAGAAGCCTGTACCGGTTTGTGTACAGCAACCAGTTCAAGACGGCGTCGAGTCTGATGAAAAACTTTGTACGGCGCGAGTATGAATATTATCTGGACGCGGAGACGGCGGTCATTCAGCGCAGTATCACGGCGGATGTCAGCAATATGTATGCGCTGATTATGGCTGTCTTGCAGATCGCCTCGGAAATGATTGTCGCGTTGTTTTTGGTGATTGCGCTCGCGATGCAGGACCCCCTCATGACGGTGATCATTGCGGTGCTTCTGGTTGCGACGCTGGTCGTCATCAAGAAGATTGTGAAGCCGATCATGAACCGCACCGGCAAAGAGAATCAGGATTTTGGCGCGTCGATGTTTGCATGGATTTCCCAGACGGTGCAGGGCATCAAGGAGATCAAGGTCGCAGGGCGCGAGCAGTACTTTATTGGTGAGTACTGCAAGGTTGGAGAAGGATATGTGCGGGCGATGGAGCGGTTTAGTCTGTTTAATAACACGCCAAAGCTTCTGATCGAGACTGTGTGTATGGCGGGGCTGCTCGGCTATATCATGGCGCTGATTGTGCTGGGGGCGGACGTGTCCGCAATGGTGTCGCTGTTTGCGGCGTTTGGCATCGCGGCGATGCGTCTGCTGCCGGCGGCGAGCCGTATCAATAACCAGATTACAAGTATGGCGTTCAATGAGCCGTTTTTCTTTAATGTGAGTGACAATCTTGTCGAGGAGACGGACGAGGCGCACACAGATATTTCCTATGCGGTCGTCGCAAAGGAGAAACTCCCGGTCACGCGGGAGGTCAGGCTGTCTGATATCACCTATCACTATCCCAATTCGGACAAGCTGATTTTTGACCATGCGACAGTCTCCTTTCCGATTGGCAAATCTATCGGTGTGGTGGGCGCAAGCGGTGCAGGAAAGACGACAATCATTGATATCTTGCTGGGACTGCTGAAATTGCAGGGCGGCAAGGTGCTGGCGGACGAGGTGGATATTCAGGAGCACTACCGCGAGTGGCTTGCCAATGTGGGCTATATCCCGCAGATGATTTTTCTGCTGGATGCGGATATCCGAAAAAATGTTGCTTTCGGTATCCCGGAGGAGGAGATTGACGAGGAAAAACTGTGGCACGCACTAAAGGAGGCACAGCTTGACGCGTTTGTGAAAACGCTGCCGGACGGTGTTCACACAGGCATCGGAGAGCGCGGTATCCGGCTTTCGGGCGGGCAGCGGCAGCGTATCGGGATTGCGCGGGCACTGTATCATGACCCGGAGGTGTTGATTCTTGACGAGGCGACTTCGGCACTCGACAATGACACAGAGGCGGCGATCATGGAGTCGATCAACAGATTACATGGTAAAAAAACGCTTGTTATCATAGCGCACCGTCTACAGACAATCGAAAAGTGCGATATGGTATTCAGGGTGGAAAACGGAAAGATCGTGAAAGAGCGTTAAGCGGTTTAGGGATTGTTGGGAAGGTGGTGAGATGGGATGAAGCTTAGTATCATCGTTCCAGTATATAATATGGCGGCTGACAATAAACTTCGGTTTTGTCTGGACTCCTTGGTACAGCAGACGATTGCAGACTATGAGATTATCGCGGTGGATGATGCCTCGACCGACGAGTCTCTGGAGATTCTGAGGGAGTACGAGTCAAATTATCCATGGAAGTTCAAGGTTGTACAGTCCTATGAGAATTTGAAGCAGGGCGGCGCCCGCAATAAGGGACTTGACATTGCGCGCGGCACGTGGGTCGGTTTTGTGGATTCTGACGACTGGGTGGCGCCGGATATGTACGAGAAGCTCATCAAAAAGGCGGAGAAAACCGGGGCAGATGTCGTCGGGTGCGACTACTGTATGGTGGACACCCACACGATGACGGTCGGTAAGCTGATGCCGAATAACACCATCGACCAGACGGGCGTGCTCGGCCATGAGCAGTACAAAAAGCTTGTCATGAATCCCGGCAGCATGGTGATCAAAATCTACCAAAAAGCGGTGATTGATACGTATGGGCTGCGGTTTCCTGAGCGGACCTTCTATGAGGACAACTGCGCTTCCCCGATTTGGATGCTGCATTTTACGCATTTTGAGAAGGTGGAGGAACCGCTGTACTATTATTATCAGCACGATCTGTCCACGGTTCATGCGATCAGTCAGGAAAAGTGTGAGGCGAGGCTGCTGATGGGGAAGAAGCTGATCGAGGAGGCGCGCCGGTGCGGCATCTACAAACCGTACAGGCAGGAGTTTGAGTTTGCGTTCTCAAAGCTTTATTATATGAACACGCTGTTTACGTATATGCTTGGCGTGAGAAAGCCCAAATTAAAGTTCCTAAAAAGTCTCGCGGAGGGAATCAAGCAGGAGTTTCCTGATTTTCAGGACAATATTTATTATCAAAATGCGTTTGATGAGGAGCAGAAACGGCTTGCGGCGATGCATCTTGAGTCGCCGTTCAAATTCAAGATTTATTTTCAGCTTCTCACCTTTTACAGAAACAGATTACGCCGCAGTCCCAAGAGCGGTGAGGAATAAGGTATAAAGTACAATGCAGTTTACATCTTTTGAGTTTTTGATCTTTTTTCCGGTGGTGGTACTGCTGTTTTATGCGATGCCAAGAAAGCTGAAACAGCCGTGGCTGCTGGCTGCAAGCTATTATTTTTATATGGGCTGGAACGCAAAGTATGCGGTGTTAATTTTGGCGTCCACCATCATTTCATATCTGTGCGCGCGCTTGCTGGAACGGTGTGAGACACAGACAAGACGAAAGTTGGTCTTGGCGGCGGGGATTGTGCTCAATTTCGCCATTCTCGTGTTTTTTAAATACTTTTACTTCCTGCATGACACCTTTGCTTCCATCGCTGCTGTTTTTGGCGCGAAGGTGCCTGCGTCCAAACTGGATATTATTCTGCCGGTCGGCATTTCGTTCTACACGTTTCAGGCAGTCGGCTACACGATTGATGTCTATCGCGGGACGGTGAGGGCTGAGCGCAATTTTGTGCGGTATGCTCTGTTTGTGTCGTTTTTCCCGCAGCTTGTCGCAGGACCGATCGAGCGGAGTGGAAACCTGTTAAAACAGCTTCAAAAGATTTCTGACACGGCGTCTGCTGAGAAGATATGGAGTTTTGACAAGGTGACAAGAGGGCTTCTCTTGATGCTGTGGGGATTTTTTATGAAGATGGTCATCGCGGACCGGGCAGCGGTGCTGGTGAATCAGGTATATGACATTTACTATATGTTCAGCGGCGTGGCGCTCGCGTGTGCGGCAGTGCTGTTTGCCGTGCAGATTTACTGTGATTTTGCAAGCTATTCCGTGATTGCGGTGGGGGCGGCAAAGGTGCTTGGCATCGAGTTGATGACAAATTTTGAGGCGCCGTTTTTTTCGAGAAGCATCGGGGAGTTCTGGAGGCGCTGGCATGTGTCGCTAAGCTCATGGTTTCGGGATTACCTGTACATACCGCTCGGCGGCAGCAGATGTGCGCGTCCTAGAAAATATCTGAACAATATGATCACGTTTATGGTGAGCGGACTGTGGCATGGCGCAAGCTGGCACTATGTGGTGTGGGGGGCAATTCAGGGCGCCTATATTGTCATCGGGGAGATCGTAAGACCAGTGAAGGCAAAGTGCACGGGGCTGTTCCATGTGCGCACAAAGTCGTTTGGATATCAGTTTTGTCAGGGCGTGTGCACATTTGTTTTGTTTGTGCTGTCTCTGGTGTTCTTCCGGGCGGATACAGTGGCGGATGCGGTATACTATCTGCAACGTCTGTTTACGACATTTGATGTCTGGTCGCTCTTTGATGGGTCGGTCTATTATCTGGGACTGGACCGGAAGGAGATGGCTGTCCTCGTGGCGGGCATTTTGATGCTGCTCATCGTAGATGCCTGTTATGCCAAGAAAAAAATGCTGTTTGACGCCTTGGTCAAGGAGCAGTGTCTGGCGATTCAGTATGTGATTGTAGCAGTGCTTTTGGTGATGGTGATTGTGTTTGGCGTGTACGGCGAGGGGTATGATGCGTCGCAGTTTATTTATTTTCAGTTTTGATAGGAACAGTGGAGAGTTGGTATGTCAAGAAAAAGAGTGGCTGCAAGGATAATCTGCATCGTGGTCTTTTTTCTGTTTATCGGTACAGTGTTAGACGGAATGAGCAAGATTATCTGTGCGAAGTTTATCGGGGATTCCACGACCATTGTCGATGGGTTTTATGCGGAGAAAAAGAATGATATTGATCTGGTCGTGATCGGCAGCAGCAACAGCTTCTGCACAGTGGACCCGCTGGTGCTGTATGAGGAGTACGGGATTGCGGCATATGATTTTGGCAGCTCGTCACAGCCGATGAACATCTCTGTGCTGTATCTGAAAGAGGCGCTGAGGACACAGCAGCCCAAGGTGGTGGCGCTTGAGATCAATATGCTGACGAGTGACAGTTTTAGCAATCGCAGGGAGACGGCGCTTCGCTGGGGTTTTACCAATCTTCCGCTCTCGGTGGACAAGCTTCAGTGTATCTATGAATCGGTCGGGGCGGTGAACGCGGAGTATTTTTCTTATGTATTTCCGGTCTTTCGCTATCATAACCGCTGGAAGGAGCTTACTAAGACAGACTATACATATTTTTTGCAGGACAAGACAAACTATACAAAGGGATATCTGGAGACGCAGGAAGTCTCGGAGACCCCTGTGAATCTGACAGATTACAATTTTGAGGGGACGGCTTGGTTTGAGGAGGAAAATATTGCATGTCTGAATGAGATGGTACAGCTCTGCAAGGAGAAGAATGTGGCGCTTTTGCTGTTCAAATCACCGCGGGAGGGCTGGCACCGGTACGAGACGGAGGCGGTGAGAGCGCTTGCCGATGCATCTGGCATACAATTTGTGGACTTTAATGAGTTGTACAGTGACGGGAGCCTTGCGCTGGACATGGCAGTTGATTTCAGGGACGCCCAGCATCTCAATGATTTCGGGGCGCAGAAGGTTTCGCGGTACTTTGGCGCTTATTTAAAACAAACGTATGATCTGCCAGACAGGAGGGAGGATACCCGCCCGAATGCGTGGGACGAGGCGTGTATTTATCGTAAACGCAAGGGGGTTCAGCCCTATATGGCGGCAGCGACAGCGCGGGAGTGCATAGAGCTTTTGCAGGAGGACAGCGACAGTGTGCTCATTGTGACGGACACGAAAAATGGCAGCAGAGTGCGGCAATGGGTGTATCAGGACTGTAGTGTTGCGCTGGATTTGATCTGGAAGGAGAACGGAATCCGCCACATGAAGATTGGCGCGCAGGAGCTGGTGCTGTCAAAGCGGGGAGGCGCCCATCAGATTTTGATTGACGGGGTGGAATACTATCAGCCGGGAAAACGGTGGAATATTATTGTGTATGATAAAATCTTAAAGTGCGTCACGGCGAATCTTTCTTATGATGAATAATTTTGATGAATGATTATGATGAATAATTTATGAGGTGACAGGCTTTTAATGTTTTGACGAACAGCGAAAATTGTGGTAGAATTTGGAAGAGATTTCGAGAAAAAATTGATCGTATTTTGGAGATAAATTCGCAGACTTTGGCAAGAATGGGGGATTCATATGATTTTAGATGATAAAACGATACTGATCACAGGCGGCACAGGCTCTTTTGGCAGATGCTTCACAGAGTATGTGCTGACACACTACAACCCGAAGAAGATCATTATCTACTCGCGCGATGAGTTCAAGCAGTGGATGATGGCAAATGACTTTGCGCAGTACAAGGACCGGCTGCGGTTCTTTATCGGCGATGTGCGCGACTATGAGCGCATGAAACGCGCGTTTGAGGGCGTCGATTATGTGATTCACGCCGCGGCGCTCAAACAGGTGCCAGCGTGTGAGTACAATCCAAACGAGGCGATCAAGACCAATGTGAACGGCGCGCAGAATGTCATTGATGCGGCGCTCAACACAGGCATCAAGAAGGTGGTCGCACTCTCGACGGACAAGGCAGTCAATCCAGTAAATCTTTACGGTGGTACGAAGCTGGTTTCGGACAAGCTGTTTATCGCTGCCAATGCGTACTGCGGCACGAAAGACTTGAATTTTTCGATCGTGCGCTACGGCAATGTGGCGGGCAGCCGCGGCTCGATCATTCCATTGTTTCAGAAGCTGATCGACGAGGGCGCAGGCGAGCTGCCAATCACGGATTACCGCATGACGCGGTTCTGGATTAGCCTGACACAGGGCGTAGAGCTTGTGATCAAGGCGCTCGAGGAGGCAAAGGGCGGCGAAACCTTTATCAGCAGGATTCCTTCTTTCAAGATTACTGATTTGGCGGAGGCGATGGCGCCGGGCATGAAAACAGTGGAGATTGGCATTCGTCCCGGTGAGAAGCTTCATGAGGTGATGATTACGTCGGAAGATTCGATGACGACGTATGAGTACGACAAAAACTTTATCATTTATCCGCAGATGTTCTGGCAGGAGTCCAAGCGTCCCAATCCAAGCGGCAGAAAAGTGGAGGAAGGCTTTTATTATTCTTCTGGAAATAATCAGGAGTGGCTCTCTGTGGAACAGATCAGGGAATTGTTAAAGACAGATTTGCATGAGTAAACGAGTTTAGAGGAGATTCGTATGGAGAAACCAGCAATTGCAGGCGGCACGCCCGTCCGGGATACAAAATTATATTACGGTCATCAGTTTGTCGATCAGGCCGATGTGAAGGCGGTGGAGGAAGTGCTCACCAGTGACTATCTGACCTGCGGTCCCAAGGTGGAAGCGTTAGAGCAGAAGCTCTGTGCGCTCACAGGGGCAGCCTATGCCGTCGCGTGCAGCAACGGCACGGCGGCGCTTCATATTGCGGCGATGGCGGCGGGTGTCGGCGCGGGGGACGAGCTGGTGACTACACCCATCACCTTTGCGGCGTCTGCAAACTGTGCGCTGTACTGCGGGGCAAGACCGGTTTTTGCAGATATTAATCCCAATACGTACAATATTTCTCCTGAGAGTGTTCGTAAGAACCTGTCCGAGAAAACAAAAGCGGTGGTGGCGGTGGATTTCACAGGGCAGGCTGTCCCGTTGGAGGAGCTGCTCGAACTCTGTCATGAGAATGGGCTTGTACTGATCGAGGACGGCGCACATTCGATCGGCACAAAATACAAGGGCAGACCTGTCGGCAGCATCGCGGACATGACGACCTTTAGTTTTCATCCGGTAAAGACCGTTACGGGCGGAGAGGGCGGCGCGGTGCTCACCAACCGAAAGGATTTGTATGAGAAGCTTTTGCTGTGCCGTTCCCACGGTATCACAAAGGACGCGCCGCAGTATGTGCATGAAAGTCATGGACCGTGGTATCACGAACAGATTGATTTAGGGTATAATTACCGAATCACGGATATCCAGTGTGCGCTGATTTTGAGCCAGCTCGACAAGCTGGGGCAGTTTGCCGAGCGGCGCCGGGAGATCGTCAACCGCTATAATGAGGCTTTTTCACAGATACCGCAGCTCTTTGTACAGCAGGAGATTCCAGAGTCTGACACGACGAGGCATCTCTACATACTGCGCATCAAACCAGAGTTGTTAACGATTGACCGCAAGGGCTTTTTTGAGGCGATGGCGGCAGAAAATATCTGTTGCAATGTGCACTATATTCCGGTGTACTGGCATCCTTATTATGAGCAGCTGGGCTATCCTAAGGGACTCTGTCCCAACGCGGAAAAGCTCTACATGGAGATGATGAGTCTGCCGATCTATTATTCTCTGACCGATCAGGATGTGGAGGATGTGATCATGGCAGTCAGAAAGATTGTGGCGTATTATCAAAAATAGATGGAAAGACAAGCCTAGTAGTTCACTGGGCTTTTCGTGCGCAGGGGGAAACGCGATGAAAAGTGTGGCAGTTATTACCGCCAGAGGCGGGAGTAAGCGGATACCAAGGAAAAATATCAAACCGTTTTTGGGCAAACCAATTTTGGAGTACAGTATTGAGGCGGCGCTGCAAGCGGACTTGTTTCATGAAGTCATGGTGTCAACCGATGATGAGGAGATTGCAGAGGTGGCGAAGCGTGCGGGGGCAAAGGTGCCCTTTTTCAGAAGTGAGCAGACCTCGAATGATTATGCGACGACAGCGGAGGTCATTGCGGAGGTGTTGTCGTCCTATGAGCGCATCGGTATAAAGTTTCAGACCGTTTGCTGCATCTATCCGACGGCACCGTTTGTGACAGCAGGTGCCATCAAGACCGCGATGATGCTCTTAGAGCAGGAGAAGGCAGACAGCGTGATTCCGGTGGTGAAGTTCTCCTTCCCGCCGCAGCGGGGCGTGGTCATCAACGATGGCAGAATTGTGCCGAAATGGCCGGAGAATATGGCGAAGCGCTCGCAGGATTTAGAGCCGCTCTATCATGACTGCGGGCAGTTTTACTGCCTGAATGTGGAGCGCTTCATGCAGCAGCGGGCGATCTGGATGGAGCATGTGGTGCCGTTGCTTCAAGATGAACGCTATGTGCAGGATATTGATACTTTGGAGGATTGGCACATCGCGGAGATGAAGTACAAATTGCTGAAAGGTGTATAGAGGAGGAGGCTTGCGAATGGAAATCAATGGACGAATCATAGGGGACGGATATCCTGCCTATATCATCGCAGAGATGTCTGCCAATCATGCGGGCAGCCTTGAGCGTGCGCTCGAGCTGATTCATGTGGCGAAGGACGCGGGGGCGGACTGCGTGAAAATTCAGACATACACAGCAGATACGATGACAATTGACTGTCATAACGAGTATTTTCAGATTGAGAAAGGAACGTGGGAAGGTGAAAATCTGTACGGGCTGTACCAGAAAGCCTACACGCCGTGGGCGTGGCAGGAACAGCTTCGCGACGAGGCGGCAAAGGTGGGAATTGACTTTCTGTCAACGCCGTTTGACCCGCGCTCTGTCGATTTTCTCGAAGGATTAGGGGTGCATTTTTATAAAATTGCCTCGTTTGAGCTGGTGGACATTCCGCTGCTCGAATATGTGGCCGCCAAAAACAAACCGATCATCATGTCAACTGGAATGGGCACGCTCGAAGAGATACAGGAGGCGGTCGATGCCATCTATAGCACTGGAAACAGGCAGCTTGCGCTGATGAAGTGTTCGAGTGCCTATCCGGCAAAGCCGGAGGAGATGAATCTGAGGACGATGCAGGATTTAAAAGAACGCTTTGGCGTTCCGGTGGGGCTCTCAGATCATTCGATGGGGGTATTCAGCGCTGCGACAGCGGTCGCGATGGGGGCAAATCTGATTGAAAAGCACTTCTGTATCAGCCGTGCCGTCAAGAATCCAGATTCGAGCTTTTCGATGGAGCCGCAGGAGTTTCGCGAGATGGTTGAGCAGGTGCGCGAGGTGGAGAAGGCGATGGGAAGCGTACAGTACGGCGTTTCCAGACAGGAGGAGAGCAATGCGTGCTTTCGCCGCTCGCTGTTTGTCGTGGAGGATATCGCTGCCGGAGAGGCATTGACGCCGGAGAAAATCCGCAGTATCCGCCCTGCCTATGGCTTAAAACCCAAGCACTATCAAGAAGTCCTCGGCAGAACGGCTAAGCGGGCGCTCAGGCGGGGCACGCCGCTGTCATTTGACGATATTGTGTGAGTGCAGCTTTTGAAAAAACAGGCTGCCGGACTAGACGGTGTGTTTGCAGGTTTTGCGGCAAAGGAGGGTGTGGCGATGGACAGGAGCTTAAAGCTTCGGAAGGTAACACCGCAGGACATGGATTTATTATTTTGCTGGGCGAATGATGATACGGTGCGGGCGAATGCGTTTCACACGGAGAAAATTCCCTATGAAAATCATATCCAGTGGTTTGAAAAGATGATGTCGGACGCCGCGGTATATCAGTATATTCTGTATGATGGCGATGTGCCGATCGGGCAGGTGCGGCTGGTGGACGAGGACGGCGATGCGCTGATTGATTACAGTGTCGCGGCAGCGCACCGGGGGAAAGGGTATGGGCTTGAACTGCTGCGTTTGCTCTGCCAACAACTTGAAACAAATAAAATAACAAGTATTACAAAACTGGTTGGACAAGTCAAATATCAAAATCAGGCATCTGCGAGGGTGTTTGAGAAGGCTGGATTTCACAAAATATTGCTGCCCGAGTATATACAGTATGAGAAGGAAGTAAGCAGATGAGGATTATCATAGCAACGATCAAATCATGGAATATCCGTCATGCGCAGGCATTGCAGAAGCAGTATGAAGGCGTGCATGAGATTGTGATCTACACGACGAAAGAAGAATTTACAGAAGATAACGTGCGTGATTTTGGCCCGGATTATATTTTGCTGCCGCACTGGTCCTATATTATGCCGCGGGAAATCTTTGAGAACTGGGCGTGCGTGGTGTTTCATATGACAGACTTGCCGTATGGGCGCGGCGGGAGTCCGCTGCAAAATCTGATTGTGCGGGGTCATCGGGAGACGATGATTTCAGCGATTCAGATGACAGCGCAGGTGGACGGCGGTCCAGTTTATATGAAGCATATGTTATCTTTGGAGGGGACAGCGCAGGAAATTCTGATGCGCGGTTCGGATATTATTTTTCAGGAAATGATACCCTTGTTTTTGGAGGAGGGCAAAAAGCTGATTCCAGTGCCGCAGGAGGGAGAGCCCGTGTTATTCCGCCGCAGAAAGCCTGAGGAGGGGGAAATAACTAGCGATATGGAATTAGAGCAAATCTATGATTATATCCGAATGCTGGATGCGGAAGGATATCCGAGGGCGTTTATGGAGTTTGGCGCGTATCGGCTGGAGTTTGACAAGGCGTGCCTGTCTGGCGATGCGCTCGCAGCGCGCGTGGTTTTTCGCCGCAGGACAGAGTAAGGCAGAAGGAACAGAACAGGATAAAATAGTATAAAATGAGAAGGAGAGTGTGAACGGATGAAAACAGTGTTGGTAGTGGCTGCACATCCAGACGACGAGATTCTCGGTGTGGGCGGGACAGTGGCCAGACATGTCGCGGAGGGCGATGAGGTGTATGCCGTTATTTTGGGGGAGGGACAGACCTCCCGCAGTGATCACAGGGAGAATGCGGACCAAGGCTTAGTGGAGGAGCTGCACAAGAATACGTTGGAGAGTGCGGCGGCAGTGGGCTTTCGGGAGGTATTTTTTGCATATTTTCCAGACAACCGCTTTGACAGCGTCGATCTGCTGGATATTGTGAAAACTATCGAACAGATGATTCATAAGCTGAAGCCGCAGATTATTTACACACATTACAGCGGGGACCTCAATGTAGATCATCAGTGCACAGCGCGGGCGGTGCTCACGGCGGCAAGACCGATCGGGGCGTACTGTGTGGAGGAAATCTATGCATTTGAGACGCTGTCCTCTACCGAGTGGAATTTCGACTACAGCGCGCAGCCGGCATTTTGTCCCAATGTGTTTGTGGATATCACAGACTATTATAATAAGAAGGAACAGGCAATGGAGTGTTATGTGTCAGAGCTTTGCAGCTTCCCGCACCCGAGAAGCATGACCGGCATGGACGTGTTGTCGAGGACACGCGGCATGGCGGCAGGTATGGAGCGGGCGGAGGCATTTATGCTGATACGTAAATCAATCAAAAGAGCAGGAGAATAACAGATGATATATATTCGTGCAGATGGCAATACAGCGATCGGTATGGGACATGTGATGCGTTGTCTGGCTGTGGCGGAGGCGATTGCAGAGCTGGATGGTCCACCGCCTGTTTTTCTCACGGCAGATGAGGGCTGCCGCGGGATGATTGAGGACAGAGGGTTTGAGGCGCTTGTGCTGGGAACGGATTACAGGGAGATGATGAGTGAGCTGCCACAGCTAGAGCGTCTCCTGGACAGCACAGCAGATATCGTGCTTGTGGACAGCTATCAGGCGAATAACGAGTATTATTTAAAACTCAGGGAACTGGTGCGGGTGGCTTGCTTTGAGGATTTGGGAGAAGCGTACCCTGTTGATTTGCTGATCAATTACAATATCTATGCGCCAGAACTTGAACACCGATACAGGGCAGCGCATGGACATTCGCACAAAGCGCTGCCGGTCGAAGCAGACAGCTATCCGCACAAGGTACTTCTGGGCACTGCATATATGCCGCTCAGAAAAGCATTTCAGAGACCTTCTGGATATCAGATTCGTGAGCGGGTGACAGACTTGTTGATCACGACAGGCGGGAGTGATCCGCATTTTGCGGCAGGGGCCATCACAGATGCTTTGTTAGATGACAGAATGATAAGGGAGCAGGGGCTGCATCTGCATCTGGTGAGCGGTCCTTTTAACCAGTTTGTGCATGTGCTCAAAAGCCGGTATGATTGTTATCGAAGTAAGGACTCGGCGGTGCAGATAACGATTCATGAAAATGTGAAGGATCTGCGCAGTTTGCTTCTCGGAAGCGATATCGTGATATCTGCGACAGGGAGCACGATTTATGAGGTCAGCTCCCTCGGTGTGCCGATGATTGTCTTTTATTTTGCAGAGAATCAAAGACAGGGGGCTGAGGCATTGGAAAAGCGGACAGACATTGTCAATGCAGGATGTTTTGCGAAGAATAGCGGTGCGGTGGCTGAGCAGATTCGGGAGGCTGTAAAGCGGTGTATAGGTGACTTCGCTTACAGAGAACAGTTGAATCAACAGGAGACTGGGCTTGTCGATGGCAGGGGCGCACAGCGTATCGCACGACAACTGAAAGCGTTGATGGAACATTGTGAATAGGATGCGCGGATTGCGTGTGAATCGGCAATGTGTCCTGACAGGGCTTGATAGAAAAGGGAGAATATATGGTATCTGGAAAAAAAAGACAATTAAACTATGAGCTGCTTCGAATCCTTGCCATGCTGATGATCGTGAGCCTTCATTATCTCAGTAAGGGCGGGCTGCTCGGCGATCCGGCAAGGGCGGACATGACAGCCACGGGATATGCGGCATGGCTTGTCGAGGCGCTGTGTCTCGTGGCGGTGAATGTCTATGTGCTGATTAGCGGTTATTTTGGCGTGGATTCGCTGGGCAGCCAGACAGTAGGGAAAAAGCTGACCTTTTGGGAGGTCATGCGTAAACCGCTTAAAATATGGAAGCAGGTCTTTTTTTATTCTATGCTCTTTGGCTGTGGGGCGATTGTTCTTGGATTGCAGGCGTTTGACCCCTATCGTTTTTTTTCTTATTGTTTTCCGATTGTGACAGAACATTATTGGTTTGCGACTTCATATGTGTTTTTGTGCCTGATGATGCCGTTTCTGAATGCTGGGATCTCCTGCCTTGACCAGAAGGAGCTGCGGTATCTGCTGCTGGGATTTTTGCTGATATTCAGCGTGGCAAAGACAGTGATTCCGATGCAGCTTCCTTGGGATAAGTATGGGTATGACAGTCTTTGGTTTGTGGTGCTGTATCTGACAGGAGCGTACCTCAGACGGTATGAGTTGTCGTTTGGGGAGCGCAGATGGCGGGCGGCAGTGCTGTATCTTGGCAGTGTGTCCGCTATCTTTGCCTCCTTTGTCCTGCTTCGACTGATCTATCTAAAGACAGGGATGCTTGGAGAGCGAATTCAGTATAGCTACACCTATAATTATCTGTTTTGTTATACAGGTGCGGTGGGCTTGTTTTTGTTTTTTCAGCCTAGGCAATCTGGTCAGGGCAGCAGACAGCAGGTACTTGAGCGCTTCCGAAAGCCGATCGAGATGTTTTCTGGGGCAGCATTTGGCGTCTATCTGATTCATGAACACCTTGATGTGCGCAATGCGTGGCCAGAATGGTTTGGGTGTTCGGCACAGGCGGAGCGTTCTGTGGCAGGATTTTTGCTGCATATGCTTGCGACGGTGCTGTGTGTGTATCTGGTCTGTACTGTGGTAGAGCTGATTCGGCAAAAGGGAATGTTGACGCTGGTTCCGATGGCAGTACTGCTGCTGTATCCGCTGCGCCATGCAGCGATTGGCGTGGATATGATGGACGCAGGGTATGCGCTGGGAAATTACCGTTTTTTGAACACAGTGAATGAGATGTGGTCGCTCGCGACCTATCTGGCAAATGTGACAGGTGTTTTGTTATCAAAGCTTCCATTGGGGGATTGCTGGATTGGTATGAATGTCTACTGCGGTCTGCTGATTGGCATAGTGGCAGCGGGGGTCTACTATGCCTTGTGGAAACGTTATGGACAGAAACGTAAGAAGCTTGCACTGTTGCTGTTTGTCGCGGAATTGACGGCACTGTCCCTATGTTGGGCGCCGTCTGTTATTTTATATCACTATCTGGGTTATCTGTATATGACGGCAGCTGTGATTGTTCTGTATGCGGCGATCATACGAAATAAGCGGTCGCACTTTATCATAGCGGGTGTGATATTAGGATGTTGTGTCGCGGTGAGAATGCCGAATATTACCTATATGGCATTGATCCTGCCTGTGTGGTGCGACTGCTTCTGGAGCCGTGGCAGGGCAGACGCACTGGATCAGCGGACTTGGTTCCAGCGGTTGTTAAGGCGCACGCTGTATTGTATCGGTGGTTATTTTATCGGGCTGCTTGTGCCGTTTAGCGTGATCTGCATGCGCTATGGGCTGACGGCGTACCCACGGATGGTCTCATCGCTGTTTGGCATGACAGACCATGCGACGGATTACAAGCCTACCTCCATGATCACAGCGATGTTTGGAGATTATCTGAGGTATAGCGCCTGGCTGTTATTGTTTGTATTCTATATGGGTTTGGGGCTGTTATTGTTTGCAATCGCGAAAAAACTTGAAAGAAATCATTCAATGTCGAAAAAAATAGCATTTGTACTTGAAATATTTTATTCATTTGGATTTCTGGTGCTGTTACGCTTCTGTTATGGCAGGGGAATGTTTGATTTTGATTACACTGATAATTTTAGCATGTATAAGTGGGTGACGGTATTTCTGCTCATCGCGATGAGCTTGTGCGTGTGGTGTCTTGCCGATCGGCGGTGCAGCAGGGAGTACCGGCTGTGGGCGGTGTTTCTGCTCGTCATTATTTGGATCACACCTCTCGGCAGCAATAACGGGCTTTATCCTATTATCAACAACCTGTTTTTGGTACTGCCGGTCTCCATGCTGCTGGCGGCAGAGGCGTTTAAAAAGAGCCGACGCGCAGGCATAAAATCTGTTGCGTTCCGTATGGTGCTGGGGATGGTGCTGGGGTGTATGATTATTCAGAGTGTACTGTATGGAGGAAATTTCGTGTTTCATGATGCGGGTGCACAGCAAGCGGCAAATATAGATAACACACGATTGGAACTTTCATGCAGCCGTGCGGGGACAGGGCTTGTGACAACGATTGACAAAAAGGCAGCGCTGGAGGAGCTGGACGTATATCTGTACCAGAGCGGTCTATCTGAAAAACAAGTGATATTATATGGCGATATTCCTGCGGTTTCTTATTTGTTTGATATGGAGCCTGCGATCTCAACGACGTGGGCAGATCTTGACTCCTATGGCATCGATGTACTAGAAGCAGAGCTTGTGCGGCTCAAGGGAGAAAATACGCTGGAAGAAGCACCTGTTATCATATTTGGGCGCGGCGCTGTTGAACGTATTGCAGATATCGCAGATGGACCGAAGTATGAGAAACTGAGCAGAATCATGGCGTTTGCGCAGGCGCAGGGATACCAGCAGTGTTTTGGCAATCAAGAATACTTAGTGTTATCTCATGTATATTAATCGCAAAACCTTGCCAAAATCATATTAAAAGTGTAAAATAAAGCGAGAAATAATGGAAAAAGTGGAAAGGTTTGGTAGCTTCGATGATCAATTTTAACGTACCGCCGTTTATGGGGCGTGAGATGGAATATATAAAGCAGGCAGTTGAGAATCAGAAAATCTGCGGAGACGGCCCCTTCACACAGAAGTGCAGCGCGTGGATTGAGGAGAAGACCGGCACGGCAAAGTGCCTGCTGACACCTTCCTGCACGCAGGCGACAGAGCTTGCGGCGCTGCTGATTGATATCAAGGAGGGAGATGAGGTGATTATGCCCTCCTACACCTTTGTGTCAACGGCGGATGCCTTTGTGCTGCGCGGTGCGAAGGTGGTGTTTGTCGATATCAGACCAGATACCATGAACATTGATGAAGCCTTGATTGAACAGGCAGTGACAGACAGGACTAGGGCGATTGTCCCTGTACACTATGCAGGTGTTGCCTGTGAGATGGACACGATCATGGAGATTGCAAGGCGGCATAATCTCTTTGTGGTGGAGGACGCGGCACAGGGAATCAATGCCACATATAAGGGAAAACAGCTTGGCGCCATTGGGGATTTCGGGTGTTATTCATTTCATGAGACCAAGAACCTCAGCATGGGTGAGGGCGGTGCATTGCTGATTCAGGATGCGGGCTACATCAGTGATGCTGAGATTATCCGTGAGAAAGGGACAAACCGCTCACAGTTTTATCGCGGGCAGATTGACAAGTACCGCTGGGTGAACTACGGTTCGTCGTATCTGCCAAGTGATATGAATGCGGCGTATCTGTGGGCTCAGATTGAGTGCATTGATGCCATCACGGCAAAGCGTCTTGCGCTGTGGCGGCAGTATGATGAACTGTTGCAGCCGCTCCAGGAGAGAGGGCTTTTAACGCTTCCGTATGTGCCGGAGGGCTGTGAGCACAACGGCCACATGTATTATGTCAAAGCAAAGGATTTGGCGGAGCGCACCCGTCTGATTGATTTTCTGCGGGAGAACGGTATATGGCCGGTATTTCACTATGTACCGCTGCACTCGGCGCCTGCGGGGCTTAAGTTTGGCAGATTTATGGGTGAGGATGTGTATACGACCAGAGAGAGCGAACGGCTGCTGCGCCTGCCGATGTTTTATTCGCTCACGTCGGCAGAAGTAGATTATATTGTAGGAAAAGTGAAGGAGTTCTATCACATATGACAGATGACCGCACAGTGATCAAGGCAGCAAAAGTGTGTGGTGCGTTTGCTTTCACTGTTCTGCTCGCGCTGCTTTTCGCTGTTCAATTTGATTTTTATTATGATTTGAATGATGACACCATGATCAAGGATATTCTGTCAGGAGCCTACACGGGGAGACCGAGTGGCTTCTGTATACAAATGCTGTATCCTTTGGGGTGGTGTATTGCGCTTCTTTACAAGGCCATTCCAACTGTTGCATGGTATGGCTTGTTTTTGTGTCTGTGCCAGTTTGGTGTATTCTTTCTGATTGCGGTGAGACTGTTGTCGCACATGAGACGTTTGTGGTCGCAGATTGCAGCGCTTGTGGTGGAGACAGTGCTGGTGCTGGGGCTATTTCTGCGGCAGTTTGTGGTGATACAGTATAGCGTGACTGCTGGAATCTGCATGGCGGGTGCGGTCTTTTTGTTTCTCACGACGCCTAATACAGACAAACCGTCAGTATTTTTTAGGAGAAATCTGCTTCCCTTGATGCTGGTGGTGCTGTCCTTTATGATACGAACGAAGGTCTGCTTCATGCTGCTGCCGTTTCTGCTTCTGGCAGGTATGGCAAAATGGTGCGGCGAGGAGCGCTTTTTTACAGTGGCAAATTTCAGGAAATACCTGACGCTTATCGCTGCGGCAGTCCTGTGTATGGCGGCGGTGTACTCGCTGGATCTGCTCGCATACAGTGGCAGCGAGTGGAGCAGCTTTCGAAGCTTTTTTGACGCGCGCACGAAGCTGTATGATTTCTACGGACTGCCTGAGTACGAGCAGCACCAGGACTTCTATGAGTCGATCGGGCTGTCGAGGGAATCCTACACCCTGTTGGAAAATTATAATTTTGCACTGGACGAGTCGATTGACACTTGGAGGCTCGAGGCGATTGTGTCCTATCAGGAGCAGCTTGCACAAGAGGGAATCGGGCTGAAAGAAACGTTTGGTCTGGTGAGCAAAAAAAGCTTCAAGGAGGCGCTTTGGCAGTACAAAAATCAGTTGCAGAGCAGCCACTCTCTCGTCAATATGACAATCATTGTTTTGTATCTTTTGTATGTATTGTTGTGCGTGGTGCCTGCGCGGGGGAAAGTGCGGGTGAATGCAGTGTTTTGGCTTCTGGTTCTGGTGTTTGTGCGCAGCGTCCTGTGGCTGTATTTGTATATGGTGGACAGGCTGCCGGACAGGGTGACAATCCCGTTGCTCATGATGGAGCTGGTGGTGCTTCTGGGCTTCTGGCTCGGCGAAAATGGTCACGCTGTGCGGCAGTCTTCGGCATCTGTTTATATAGAAGCGATCAGTGTATCGAGAGCGGCAAAAATCATTGTCACGCTGCTGTGTGCCGTGGGTGCAGCGCTCGTCCTGCTGGGCAGCCTGCGGTCTGTGCAGGCTGAATACGACCGGCGCGCGGCTGCGGATGCGCGCTGGAATGCAATGATGGATTATTGCCGCAAAAATGGAAATAATTATTATGTGATTGACGTGTACTCCGCGACCTCCTATCAGGGTGCCTCCTACTCGGAAAAAATTTTCACCGATGTGAACAATTCTTACAAGAATTTTGATTACTGCGGGGGATGGGCGGCAAAGAGTCCGCTGGCAAGACAAAAGCTGGCGCGGCACCATTTCAGGGATGTCCAGAATGCGCTCATCGGCACAGCGTACTTTGTGGTGCAGCCCGGCAAGCAGCTTGACTGGATTGTCCAATATTATCAAAAACGCGGGATTACAGTCACGCCAAAGTGCGTCAATCAAATACGAACCGCCGCGTCGGAGCCGGCATTTGATGTATATAAACTGACTAGAAAGAAATAAGGAGACAGATATGGAACCAGTGAGAAAGGACTTAATTCTGCGAGGACAGCAGATTTATTTGAGACCAATCACCGCAGAGGACACAGAGCTGGCGGTGCGGTGGCGCAATCAGCCAAGTGTGGTGGCAAACTTTTTGTACCGAAAACCCATCACGCGTGAGGACCACGAGAACTGGCTTGCCAACAAGGTGATGAAAGGGCTCGTGCACCAGTTTATCGTGTGCAGGAATGAGGACGACACGCCGCTTGGCTCTGCGTATCTCCAGAATTTTGACGACGAGAGCAGACGGGCGGAGTGGGGGATTTACTTGGGGGAAGAACAGTCGTATGGAAAGGGTGTCGGCACAGAGGCGGGGCATCTGATTTTGGACTATGCCTTCAACACGCTTGGACTGCACAAGGTTGTCTCGCGTGTGCTGGCGCGCAATACGGCGAGTGCCCGCATGAGCGAGAAAGTGGGCAGCATCCAAGAGGCGTATCTTAGGGATGAATATTTTTTGGATGGGCAGTATGAGGATTTAATCCTCTTTGGCATATTTAATCCAAAGGAACAGATTGCTTCCGACAAGGAAGGGTAGGAGGACTATGAGTAAGATAAGTTTTGTCATTCCCTGCTATCGGAGTGCGAGGACGATCGAGAGCGTAGTGGCAGAAATACAGCGCACAATGGCATCGATGGCAGAATATACGTATGATGTGATTCTGGTTAACGACTGCTCGCCGGATGATACCTTTGAGGTGATCAAAAATCTGTGCGCGCGGTACAGCGGCATCACTGGGATCAGTCTGGCAAAGAATTTTGGTCAGCATGCGGCGCTGATGGCGGGACTTCGCCGGTCAGACGGTGACATTGTGGTCTGTCTGGACGATGACGGTCAGACGCCGGCGGATGAAGTCGGAAAACTGCTTGCACAGATCGAGTGCGGGAGTGATGTGGTCTATGCAAGCTACGGGGATAAGAAGCACAGCGCTTTCCGCAATTTTGGCACATGGATGAATGACATCATGACAAGGATTATGCTTGGGAAGCCAAAGGACCTGCATCTGACAAGCTATTTTGCCGCGAGGCGGTTTGTGGTGGACAGTATGCTCAAGTATGAGAACAGTTATCCGTACATCATCGGGCTGGTGCTGCGCGCCACCAGGAATATTTCCAATGTGCCGGTAAACCACAGGAGCCGTGCGGTCGGCACCTCCGGCTACACGATGAAAAAGCTGTTGGGATTGTGGTTTAACGGGTTTACGGCGTTCTCCATCCTGCCGCTGCGCATAGCCACCATGACAGGTGTTTTTTTTGCAGGTGCGGGCTTTCTCTACGGCATCTATACCGTTGTGAAAAAATTTGTAAATCCAGAGGTGCCGCTGGGGTTTAGCTCGCTCATGGCGGCGGTCGTGTTTATCGGCGGGATGCTCATGATTATGCTGGGACTGATCGGGGAATATATCGGGCGGATTTATATCAGCATCAACAATTCTCCGCAGTATGTGGTGCGTGAGGAGACGCACAGCGGTGACACAGATTGTGGGGAGTGACTGTTGTATAAAAAAACGGATTGTGCTATACTCTATACGCATAGGGAAAAATTTGGAATTTAAGCGTGCATAAAAGGGAAAATGGAGGGGAAAATGAAACAAAACAGGATAATTTTCTATATCAAAGATATCATTGCCTGCACATTTTCCAACAGTGAGCATGCCAGAACATATGCGAAACGAAATGCGGTGATTCAGATTGTGGTGGCAACGGCCGCGTTTATCTTGATGATGCGCGTCTTTCCAATGGGGCTGGTGCAGAATCATCTGCTGTCAAGGCAGAAGGCGTATGATCATCCGGCGAAGGCAGGGGTTGCGGGTGAGCCGTTTACCGCTGTGGACAAGAAGCTGCAAATGGTAAACTTCACACAGGATCATCTGTATCAGGTCACACTGTATATGGGATGTACGATACATGATGATGACACTGGGGTTGAGCGCGTTCTTTTTCGGTTGTACGATGACGGATTTTCTTGTATCTATGAGGAGGAGGCGGACAGCAGGACCATCGCCAAAAACGGATTTCTGACAGCAAACCCAGATCTGGATGTCGAGCAGGGGCGGGCGTATTATTATGAAGTCCTCATAAGCGAGGAGAGCAGTGCGGACTACACGCTTCCTGTCGGGGACAGAGTGGCGCTTGCACAGGAGGAGAACGGCACATTATATATTGACGGCATTATCAATGAGGAAGTGAGTCTGGTCGCTGATTTTGACTATACAAGCCCGCTTTCAGTGGTTGGGATTCTGCTGTATGATCTGCTGATTCTGGCGGTGGCAGCAGTAGTATATCTGTTGATCTTAATGCTGGTACAGCAGTACGATGAACGTTTGATGCAGGATTCGCCGCGTATTGGCAGGATTGTCAGAATCAGTGCGGCAGCGCTGGGAGTGCTTTTGTCGGCGGCGCTGTTTGTGTATGCAGTCCTCCTAAACCGTTTTGGCGCAGAGGTGTGGGACAGACTTTTCTTTGCAGTCGGCATTGTCGTCGCGGATGCGTGGCTGATCGGTTCTTTGTGGCGCGTGTCAAGGGTCCTGCGGCCCAAAAAGCGATCTAAGATGCCGGCGGGCAGCATTCTGTGGCTCACGTGGAGAAACTATATTCAGACGGTCAGCTTCGGGCTGCTGTTCTATGCGTTGTGCCAGTATGTTAATGCGGACCGTAACTTTTATCACTATACCAATACCAGATGGATGCTGATCTTTTTTGCGATTGCGCTCCTTATGAATTATCATGAAAAGCAGTTTGTCAACAAGCTCAGTGCGGTGTGGCTGATTGTCGGGACTGCGGGCTCTGTGTATTATTGCGGCTTTGTGCAGGAAGATGAGAAGGAACTGCTCCTAGCGCGGCTTACCTGCGGCGTGGTGGTATCATGGGGACTGCTGCTTTTGACTATCGTGGCGGGATGGGTGCGGACGGGTGCGTTTTCTAAGAACGGACCACAGATTATAAGACGGTTTGTCCGGGACAGGCAGCGGTTTTGGTACAGCGTATTGTGGATTGTATTTAGCTTGTTGATGTATGCATATCGATATGAGAAGGTGTGGGTTTTTACGGCGACGCTGCCGTTTGCGGCATTTCTTTTTTCGCCAAACACCCTCGCTTCAAATTGCCGTTTCCTCAAGAATTTCAGCAACGGCATTCTATTAAACTTTGCGCTGGTGACACTTTTTTGCCTGGAGCATCGGCCGCATCATTACTGGATGCTCTACCGCTATGGCGGCATGTTCCACACCGTAGCCTGCACAGGGATGTATTTGGCAGTCGTGTTTGGCGCGGCGCTTGCACGGCTCTATGGCAAGTTAAAGACCCGCAGAAATATGCTGGTGTTCTGCTGTCCTGAATATTTTGTGACTGCCTGTGCGGTTGGGTTTATCCTGCTCTCGATGTCGAGGACAGCGTTTCTCACAACGCTTGTGACGGTGGCGATGATCGTAGCCATCACCGCGGTGGCGTATCAGAAAAGTGCGCTTAGGATTCTGTCAGAGCTGGGGATGCTTGCGGCAGTGTGCCTTGTCAGCTTTCCGATGGTGTTTACCGCAGTCAGGATGATTCCGGCAGTTGTGAATGATCCTGTGCGTTATGAGATTGAATTTCAGGACAGAAACTTTATGATATATGAGGGGGATCCCATCGACTCAGACAAATATATGACTGTGCGGCGCTTCTTTGCCACACTGTTTGGCAGATTCCAGACAGCAGGCGGCGGGCAGGCGGCGGATGCCGGTGGCGAGAATCTCACGCGGCGGGAGGCGGGAACGCTGGCCTTTGCAGGGAGAGATTTGGCAGGGCTGGAGCGGCGCAGCTTTTCACAGGAGCAGGAAGAAATGGACAGCTCTGACAGCACTGATATTTCGAATGGCAGGTTTGAGATTTTTCAGGATTATATCAATGCAATCCGTTTTCATGGGCATCCTAAGATGGGGCCGGAGGACAAGAAGGGCGATGAGTACGCCCACGCGCACAATTCCTATCTACAGGTGGCGTATAATTTCGGATTGATTGCAGGTCTGTTGTTTCTGGTGCTGTGTGCGTTGACCTTGTGGCGCGCGATCAGGCTTTTTCTCGATCATGGAGGCAGGTACAGTATTGTGCTCGTACCATTTTCGATCGTGGTTGTATTTGGGTTTATCAGTTTGACGGAGTGGGCTTATCATCCATGCATTCCGGCAGGTTTTGGCTTTATACTGATGCAGATGCTCTTGATGCGGGACTGCGAGGGAACCGCAAGATAAAGAGCCGGGAGGCAGTTACAATATTATGAATAAGTTAAATCATATCAATCTACAGCTTTTACACAGAAGAATCGTGCTTGTGATTCTGGACATTATGACCGTATGTATCGCAAGCATTGTACCACTGTGGTTTCGCTTTGAATTAAATTATAAAGACATTCCAGAGGTATATTTGAGCTCGGCGTGGAATATCATGGTGCCGAATGTGGTGATGACACTGGTGATCTTTTACATTTTTAAGCTGTATCACAGTCTGTGGGCATTTGCGGGGACGGCGGAGGTACAGAATATTCTGGCAGGATGTATTCTAAGCGCGATACTGGATTTTGCAGGAATGCGGCTTCTCAACTATCCGATTCCCAGAAGCTATTATTTCACCTACGCGCTGGTGCTGACGGGGCTTACGACCTGTACCCGGTTTTCCTACCGCATCATGCGGGGGATGCGGCACAAGGCGCAGAACCGCAAAAACGGGACGCGCGTGATGATCATCGGTGCCGGGGATGCCGGAAATACGGTGATTAAAGAGATTGTCAACAGCAGCTACAGCACCATGACCATCAAGTGTATTATCGATGATGATGAGAGCAAGTGGGGCAGGTTTATACAGGGCATCAAGATTGTAGGCGGACGCGAAAGGATTGTGGAGTACGCCGCGCTGTATGGTATCGATGAGATTTTTATTGCGATACCGTCGGCAAACCGCGCGACGATGAAGGCGCTTGTTGAAATCTGCAAGGAAACGAGCTGTAAGCTGAGGACGCTGCCAGGCATCTATCAGCTTGTAAACGGTGAGGTCAATGTCAGTAAGCTCAGAGACGTGGATGTGGAGGATTTGCTGGGGCGCGATCCCATCAAGGTTGATCTGGATTCCATTTTGAATTATGTCAAAAATCAGGTGATTATGGTGACAGGAGGGGGCGGCTCGATCGGCAGTGAGCTGTGTCGTCAGATTGCGGGACATAAACCGGCGCGGCTGATTATCGTTGACATTTATGAAAACAATGCCTACGAGATTCAACAGGAATTAAAGCAGCGGTATCCGAAGCTGGATTTGGTGGTGCTCATCGCCTCTGTGAGAAACACGAACCGCATCAACAGCATTATGAAGGAATATCACCCAGATATAATCTATCACGCGGCTGCGCACAAGCATGTGCCGCTGATGGAGGTAAGTCCCAACGAGGCGATCAAAAACAATGTCTTTGGCACGTGGAAGACAGCGCAGGCTGCTGTGCAGAACGGCGTGAAAAAATTTGTGATGATCTCCACGGACAAGGCGGTCAATCCGACGAACATTATGGGGGCGAGCAAGCGCATCTGCGAGATGATTATTCAGACCTACAACCGCCACTATGAGACAGAGTTTGTGGCAGTGCGGTTTGGAAACGTCTTAGGGAGCAACGGCAGTGTGATTCCGCTGTTCAAAAAGCAGATTGCAGCGGGCGGTCCGGTGACAGTGACGCATCCTGATATCATCCGTTATTTTATGACGATCTCGGAGGCGGTATCGCTCGTCCTGCAAGCGGGCGTCTATGCCAGGGGCGGCGAGATCTTTGTGCTTGACATGGGTGAGCCTGTCAAAATCCTGGATTTGGCTAAGAACCTGATCCGGCTATCCGGGTATAAGGTGGATGAGGATATTAAGATTGAATTTACAGGGTTACGGCCCGGCGAGAAGCTCTATGAGGAGATTCTCATGAGCGAGGAGGGGCTGACGGATACTGCAAATAAGCTGATTCATATTGGCAGACCGATTGAGTTTGACGAGACATTATTTTATGTACAGCTCAATAATCTAAAACAAGCGGTAGAAAATGAATGTGCGGATGTGCGGTCTCTGATACAGGAGATCGTGCCCACTTATGTGCCCAATGTGGGCGGGGAGGAGTATGAATATGAAGGACAATATGAGCAACAACCGAAAAAATCTCAAGAGAATTTATCTCGCAAGTCCCACCATGCACGGGGATGAGCAGCGGTTTGTGGCGGAGGCGTTTGAGACCAACTGGGTCGCGCCGCTCGGACCGAATGTCAACAGCTTTGAGACAGAGCTTGCATCGTATACGGGCTGTGGATATGCCGCGGCGCTGAGTTCGGGGACGGCAGCGATTCATCTGGGATTAAAACTGCTGGGCGTAGGACAGGGGGATGTCGTGTTTGTGTCATCACTCACATTTTCGGCAAGCTGCAATCCGATTGTCTATGAGAAGGCAGTTCCCGTGTTGATCGACTCGGAGCCAGATACCTGGAATATGTCGCCGGAAGCTCTGGAGAGGGCGTTTGAGAAATATCCGACACCCAAGGCGGTAGTGGTCGTACATCTGTATGGCACGCCGGCGAAGATGGATGAGATCACGGCGATATGTGCAAGGCACAATGTACCAATCCTGGAGGACGCGGCAGAGTCATTGGGCTCTACATACGGCGGAAAGCAGACGGGGACCTTTGGACGGATTGGCATATATTCTTTTAACGGCAACAAGATTATCACGACCTCCGGCGGCGGGATGATGGTGTCTGCCGAGGAGGCGCTTGTACAGGAGGCGAGAGTGCTCTCCACACAGGCGCGGGACCCAGCGCGGCACTATCAGCATTCCAAGATTGGCTATAATTACCGGATGAGCAATATCGACGCAGGCATCGGACGAGGACAGCTGATGCATCTGGATGAGCACATACAGCGCAAGAAGGCGATTTATCAGCGGTACTGTGAAGCGTTTGCCGATATCTCAGAGATTATGATGAATCCGTTGAATCCAAAGGGAGATGCGAACAACTGGCTTTCCGGCATGGCGATTGCCAGGGGCAGCAGCGTGACGCCGGACAGGGTGATGGATGCGCTTGAGGCGGAAAATATTGAGTCGCGCCCAATCTGGAAGCCGATGCACATGCAGCCTGTCTTTGCAGCGTGCGACTTTTTTAACCACAACGAGAGCGGCGTGAGCGTCAGCGAGGATATCTTTGCCCGCGGGATGTGTCTGCCGAGCGATATCAAGAACACGGATGAGGATATGGACAAGATCATTGGGATTATCAGAGCGCTCTTTGTATGAAAGAGACGGGATGGAAGAAAAAGATAGGAAATGAAGGAGATTTAGATTTTAGAGGATAAAAACATATGTATCAGAAAATAAAACGGTTGTTGGATATTTTCATCTCGCTGACAGCGCTGGTGATTCTGAGTCCAGTGTTGTTGGTCACGGCGCTGCTGGTGCGCGTAAAACTTGGCGCGCCCGTCATCTTTCACCAGGAGCGCCCCGGATATCATGAGAAAATCTTTAAGCTGTGCAAATTCAGGACAATGACAGATGCGCGGGATGCAAGCGGTGCGCTGCTGCCGGACGAGCAGCGCCTCACCAAATTCGGAAGGCTGCTCCGATCGACCAGCCTAGACGAGCTGCCGGAGTTGTGGAACATATTAAATGGGGATATGAGTCTCATCGGACCAAGACCGCTTCTGGTGCGGTATCTGCCCTATTACACGAAGGAGGAGCGCAGGCGGCATGATGTGCGGCCAGGTCTGACGGGACTTGCGCAGGTGAATGGCAGAAATGCACTGGGATGGGAGGCGCGGTTTGCCTATGACTTAGAGTACGTGGATCATCTTAGCTTCGGTCTGGATTTGAAAATACTGTTCTTGACAGTCGCAAAGGTTGTGAAGCGGTCTGGAACGCTGTCGGGTGCAGATCAGGTTGTCGCAGACTTTGATGAATACAGGAAAAAAGGAGGGGCAGGATGAATCAGCTTGCACTATTTGAACAGCCGCTGCCGGTCACACCGGTCACACCGCTTAGGATGAAATGCGGTCAGAATCAGTTCTGGATCAAACGCGATGATCTGCTGCCCTTTAGCTTTGGCGGAAATAAGGTGCGAAAGGCAGCAGAATTCTATAAAGAAATCAAGGACAGCGGTGCGGATGTGGTCATGACCTACGGTAGCAACAGCTCGAATCACTGCCGGATCATCGCCAATATGGCGACGACAATGGGATTGCAGTGCCATGTCATCTCCCCGGAGGAAAATCGGGAAATCCTGTATAATACAAGGATGGTCACGCAGTTTGGCGCCGTTATCGAGACCTGTCCTGTAACGGAGGTCGCACAGACGATAGAGAACAGGAAGGCGCACTTTATAAAAGAAGGTAAAAAGCCTTACTTTATCACCGGTGGAGGACATGGGAATCCCGGCACACACAGTTATGTCAGGGCATACCATGAAATCTGTGAACAGGAAGCACAGATGGGCGTTCATTTTGACTATATTTTCCATGCGTCAGGAACCGGGGCGACACAGGCGGGGCTTGTGTGCGGACAGCTTCTGGCGCAGGACTTGTCCCGCAGAATTGTCGGAATCAGCATCGCGCGGGAGGAGGCGCGCGGACGGGAGGTCGTCCGGGAGAGCATTGAAGCGTATCTGGGTGCAGCATATGAAAAACTGTACCGGGAGGAACTGCTGATTTTTGACGATGCGTACCGCTGCGGCGGATATGGGAAGCACACAAAGGAGATTCTGGATGTGATTGACTCAATGATGTGCAGTGAGGGGATTCCGATGGATACGACATATGTCGGAAAGGCATTCTGGGGAATGTCACAGTATATTGCGTCGCATGGTATTGGCGGCAAGACGATTCTGTTCCTGCACACGGGCGGCGCACCGCTGTTTTTTGACAGGCTTGATAAGGGTTAAAATAGTTAAAATGACGACAAAAAATGTAGATAAAGAAAGGACCGTGCAGCATTATGAATCTGTTAATATTAAGCTGTGGGACAAGAGATAAAGTGGTTCAGTATTTTAAGGCGGCTTTTGCGGGGGAAGGGCGTGTTATCTGCACAGATTGCAGTCCTTATGCACCAGCGCTCTATGAGGCGGATGCCCACTATATTGTGCCGCGGATCACCGCACCAGAATATCTTGATGTCATCTACGAAATCTGCAAGAAGGAAGCTGTGACAGGGGTGCTCTCACTGATCGACCCAGAGCTGTCTCTGATCGCGGCGCACGAGACGCAGTTTCGGGCGCTGGGCGTCACGATCATTGGCTCGGACTATGCGCTGTGCGAGCGCACACTCAACAAGTGGGAGCTGTATTGCTGGATGGAGGCGCACGGCTATCCTTGTGCTAAGACCTATCGCACGATGGAGTCGTTTTGCGGGGCGCTCGCGCTGGGGGAAGTTCATTTTCCTGTGTTTGTGAAGCCGATGAAGGGCAGTGCGAGCATTCAGATTGCCAGGGCAGATGACATGGAGACGGCAACATTTTTGTTTGCACATGGTGAGCAGATGATCATACAGGAGTATATGACGGGACAGGAGATTGGCGCCGATGTCTATATCGATCTGATCAGCAGAAAAGTTGTGTCCATCTTCACCAAAAAAAAGTTGGTGATGCGGGCTGGTGAGACGGACAAGGCAGTCTCCTTTATCGACGAGAAGCTCTTTGCACACATCACAAAATTTGTGGAGGAGAGTGGATTTGCCGGGCAGATTGACATCGATCTCTTTGAGCAGGACGGTGTCTACTATATCTCGGAGGTCAATCCGCGTTTTGGCGGCGGATATCCACATGCATATGCCTGCGGTGCAGATCATATGACGCTGATTCGAGAGAATCTAAGGGGCGTCGAAAACCCAATGCAGATCGGTGGTTATGCGGTGGATAAAGTGATGATGAAGTACAATGAGATGATGCTGATCGAGGATGTGCCAAGAGATTCGGCAACAGATGCCGACGCAAGCCGTTAAGGGGCATGGTGCATATGTCAAAGGGAATGAGGAGTATGGGAAAAGTATTGATTCTTGCCAATTCTGCGAGCGGGCTGTACGATTTTCGTAATGAGCTGGTGCTTGCGCTCTTGCAGGAGAATGAGGTCTATGTCAGCCTTCCCGATGAGGAGAAGGCGCCGGCGCTTGCGCGCGAGGGCTGCAAGGTATTTCACACGCCCATTGACAGGCGCGGGGTGAATCCAGTGCGGGATATCCGACTGTTTGCCGATTATTTCCGGTTGATGCGGCGGATAAAGCCCGATGTGGTCCTCACCTACACAATCAAGCCAAACATTTATGGCAATCTGTGCTGCCGGCTTCTGCGGATACCGTATCTTGCCAATATCACGGGACTTGGCTCTGCCTTCGAGAACGGTGGACTGGTGCAGAAGATTGTCGTGTTCCTGTATCGAATGGCGCTGAAAAAGGCGCAGTGCATCTTTTTTCAGAACAAGACGAACCAGGATATTTTTGCACAGTATGGCATCCGCGGTCACAGGACAAGACTGGTGCCCGGCTCCGGGGTAAATCTCGACAGACACACTTACAAGGAATATCCGGCAAAGGCGCGCACCGTGTTTCTCTATGTGGGGAGGCTTATGAAAGAGAAGGGCATTGATGAACTGCTCTACGCAGCCTCAAGGCTTCATGAGGAGGCGCCCGAAGTGCTGTTTCGGCTGGTCGGCAGCTATGAGGAGGATTACAGGGCGCGCGTCGAAGCGTATGAAAAACAAAACATTGTGGAGCATACAGGTTATCAGAAGGATGTCACGCCCTTTTATCAGGAGGCATCTGCGGTGTTGATGCCAAGCTATCACGAAGGAATGTCCAATGTCATCTTGGAGGCGTCTGCGAGCGGCAGACCGGTGCTGGCATCACAGATTCCAGGATGCCAGGAAGGGTTTGAGGACGGTGTCACCGGGTTTGGTTTTGCGCCGCGGGACAAGGAGGCGCTCTTGTGTGCGCTGCGGCGGTTTATGGCGCTCTCCGGCGAGGAGCGCGCGCAGATGGGAAAGCGTGCGCGGGCAAAGATGGAGCGGGAGTTTGACCGCAGGCAGGTGGTGCAGGCTTATATGGAAGAGATCGAGAATTGCACAAATAAAATAAAGAATAAAAAAGGAATAGAGAAGGAGAGAACATAAAATGAGCTTATATGAGGATATTGTCAGTGGAAAAGAAAAGCTGTCACTGGTGGGGCTCGGCTATGTGGGCATGCCGATTGCAGTCGCTTTTGCCAGAAAGATTCAGGTTGTGGGATTTGATTTAAACGCGGATAAGATTGCGCTCTACAAGTCTGGGGTGGACCCTACGAATGAGGTGGGCGATGAGGTGATCAAGTCAACGAAGGTCGCGTTTACAGCGGACCCTGCAAAGCTGCGCGAAGCAAAGTTTCATATCGTGGCGGTGCCGACGCCGGTCAATGATGACCACACGCCGGACCTGACGCCTGTCGAGGGCGCAAGCCGCATTTTGGGACAAAATCTCACAAAGGGTTCCATCGTTGTGTTTGAGTCTACCGTATATCCTGGTGTCACAGAGGAGGTCTGTGTGCCAATTCTCGAGAGGGAATCCGGGTTAAAGTGCGGTGTGGATTTCAAGATTGGCTATTCGCCAGAGCGAATCAATCCGGGAGACAAGGTGCACCGTCTGGAGACAATCACAAAGATTGTGTCCGGCATGGACGAGGAGACGCTCGACGAGATCGCACATGTGTATGAGCTTGTGGTGGAAGCAGGCGTGTACCGCGCAGAGTCCATCAAGGTTGCGGAGGCGGCGAAGGTGATCGAGAACAGCCAGCGGGATATCAATATTGCTTTTATGAATGAGCTGTCTATCATTTTTAACAAAATGGGTATCGACACGAAGGCGGTGCTTGAAGCTGCTGGGACCAAATGGAATTTCCTCAATTTCCAGCCAGGGCTTGTCGGCGGACACTGCATTGGTGTGGACCCCTATTATCTCACCTACAAGGCGGAGCAGCTCGGCTATCACTCACAGATCATTCTCTCAGGGCGCCGCATCAATGACGATATGGGAAAATATGTGGCAGAGACGCTTGTCAAGAATCTGATCAAGGCGGACATTCCTGTCAAGAGTGCTAAGGTGGCGATTCTGGGCTTTACCTTCAAGGAGAACTGCCCAGATACTAGAAACACCAAAATTATTGATATTTACAATGAATTGAAGGAGTATGGAATCACTGCACAGGTGACAGATGACAATGCGGATGCCGACGAGGCAAAACGTCTGTACGGCATTGAATTTACACCGATGAGGGAAATTCGGGACTGCGATGCAGTGATCTTGGCAGTCGCACACGAGTCCTATCGGTCGCTCGGCATGGCGGATATCGATGCTCTGTACGCAGACCGCGGCAAGGCGAAGGTACTGACAGATCTAAAGGGGATTTTGGATAAAAAGGCGTATACTGACGCAGGCTATATTTACTGGAGACTTTAATGAGGGATTTGGATACAGACTTAGGAGACTTTGATGCGCGTAGATAAACGGAACTTTATATTTTGTGGAATATTTGTGGCTTTTTTTGGCTGCCTGCTGCTGACAGGAGAGCCCATCTATACAGGGGACACCTTCCAGCATGAAAACCAGATGATCATGCGCGAGCCGGGCTATGCGCTGCTGATACAGATTTTGCGCTTTTTGTCGCCGGAGAGGCATTACTGGCTGCTCATCGCACTGCAAAATCTGCTGGCAGCGGCTGCCAACACAGCGGTGCTGGTCTTTATGCGCAGGCATTTTGATTTGAGTATGCCAGTGTCCTTTTTGTTCACGGGAATACTCCTTGTGCCGCATCTTATGACACCGCTGTTTTCGAGCACGCATCTGATTCTGACCAATGCCCTGATGACAGAGGGCATTCTGTTCTCGCTGTATCCGATTGCTTTCATCCAATTGCTGCGCGCCATGTGGTCCGGCAGGCCGGCAGGATGGGACAGCATTCGTGCACTGATTCTTTTCTTTTTGATCTCGCTGATTCGCGGTCAGATGATGGTGCTGTTCGTGGTGTGGTTTCTGGTGATGTTTGTTCTCGCAGTCATCCGGGGCGTGCAGGTGACAGCGCAGTCAGGCAGTGCACAGAACAGTTTTGTCCTGGCAGAAAATATCGGCAGACATGGATTGATGGCGGTGCTGGCGGCATTCATCATCGCGTTTTCAGCCAGAAGTCTGGTGATTCATGTGTACAACTACTGTGAGCAGGGGCTTTTTGTAGATACAGCGTCGGGGAAGGCCATGTCCTTTGCCAATGTTTTGTACGTGGCAGACCGGGAGGATGGCGAGGCGATTGCGGATGATGCACTCAGAACAGTCTTTTATGAGATGTATGATCGGGCTGATGCAGATCAGATGAATTATAAGTATGCACCTTCCGGCATTCTTGGCAGGGCAGCGCACCATGAGCAGTGTCATGATGATCTGAATTTTATTTATTTTGCGGAACCGGCAAAGCAGTATGTGGGCGAGACGAAAGGCATCTATGCGGACCGCTATCAGGAGTTAATGATTGCCATTGACGAGGTTGCAGAAGCGCTTTCGGCACAGCTCATGCCGCAGGTGCTTGGCAGATACATACTGAATTATTTCAGTGTGGCAGCGCTGGGGTTTGTCAGGACAGTGGCGTATGAGAATCCGGTGCTTGTGTGGTATACAGTTTTCATCTATGCGGCAGCAGTTGCGCTGACTATTTGGCTGTGGCTTAGAACGCCGCAAAGCAGGGCAGCATCTTTTATGGCAGTCGTGCTGCTGACCATCGCGGGAAATGTCTGCGCGACGGCGCTGATGATACAGTGTATCTCGAGATATATGATCTATAATCTGCCGCTGTTTTATATGGCAGGCTTCTTGGCGCTCAGAGAATTTGTAATGCAGAAACGTACAAAAATTTTATCAGAAAGGCATGGGTAATAAGATGGGATATAAGGAGTTGAAATTTGAGAAGGATAGTGTATTCCTTGTGACGGGCGCGGCCGGGTTTATCGGTTCGAATCTGTGTGAGGCGCTGACAGATTTAGGATATCAGGTGCGTGCGCTTGACGATCTCTCCACAGGCAGGGAGGAGAATGTCAAGATGTTCATGGACAGGCCAAACTACTCGTTTGTCAAGGGCGATATCAGGGATTTGGATACCTGTATGAAAGCGTGTGAGGGCGTGCATTATGTGATGCACCAGGCAGCGTGGGGGTCTGTGCCGCGCAGCATCGAGATGCCGCTTTTCTATGAGCAGAACAATATTATGGGAACGCTGAATATGATGGAGGCGGCTAGACAAAACGGCATTAAAAAATTTGTCTATGCGTCTAGTTCGTCTGTCTATGGCGATCATCCTGTGCTGCCAAAGAAAGAAGGCCAGGAGGGAAATCTGCTGTCGCCCTATGCCTTGACAAAGCGCACGAATGAGGAGTACGGCAAGCTGTACAAGTCGCTCTATCATCTGGATACTTACGGGCTTCGTTACTTTAATGTATTTGGGCGCAGACAGGACCCAAACGGTGCCTACGCGGCAGTGATTCCCAAATTTATCAAGCAGCTTCTTGACGGGGAGGTTCCGACGATCAACGGAGACGGCAAACAGTCGCGGGATTTCACTTATATCGACAACGTTATCGAGGCGAATTTCAAGGCGTGTCTGGCGTCTAGCGACGCGGCAGGCCAGGCGTTCAACATCGCTTACGGCGGGCGGGAGTACTTGATTGATATCTATTATGATCTGTGCAAAGCGCTCGGCAAGGAGGTAGAGCCTCATTTCGGGCCGGACCGCGCGGGCGATATCAAGCACTCAAATGCAGATATTTCCAAGGCAAAGGAGTTACTGGGATACAATCCTGAATATGACTTTGAGCAGGGAATTGCGCTTGCAATCGACTGGTACAAGGAAAATTTATAAATATGAAGATCAGTATACGAATGGATGATATCACACCTGATATGGATTGGGCGAAGTTTATGCGGTTCAAGGCGCTTTGCGATCTGTATCAGGTTCAGCCGCTTATAGGGATCGTGCCTGCCTGTCAGGACGAGAATCTGCATATCGATGCGCCGGAGACTGCCCCTGTGGGGAATTTCTGGAATTATGTAAAGACTCTTGCAGATGCGGGCTGGACGATTGCACAGCATGGTGTGACACATGTGTATCAGACCAACAAGATGGGATGCTTTCCGCTCAACCGGCTTTCAGAATTTGCCGGAATAGGCTATGACCAGCAGTATGCGGCGTTGAGGGAAGGCAGAGAAATACTGGCGGCGCATGGCATCGACACCGATTGCTTTATGGCGCCGGCGCATTCCTTTGACCGAAACACGATCAAAGCCTTGAAAAAACTGGGATTTCGCAGGATGACAGACGGCTTTGGGGACAGACCATATCTGCGCTGGGGCATGACGTTCTATCCGATCTCCTATCGGCAGGGGAGTGTGCTCAAAAACAAGGACAAACAGGGCTATACGACCTTCGTCGTCCATGCAAATACGATGGAGGACAAGGACTTTGAGCGGTATGAGCAGCTTTTTGCGGATTGCAGGGACAGGCTGATCTCTTATCGGGAACTGCTTTGCGTGGAGCCGGCGAAACGCAGTGTGTTTGGGCATTGGAGGGAGTATGGGATGGCGTTTGTGAAGTATGCGCTCGTCAACATAAAAAATAGAACTGTAAAAAGCTGATACAAAAAAGCTGATACGAAAAAGCTGATATAAAAAGGAAAACAGATATGATACAGACAAATCCAGTGAGGGTGTTAAACGTGCTTGGAACAACCAATCTCGGCGGCGCAGAGAGTAGAGTGATGGAGCTTTACCGGGCGCTTGATAGAACAAAGGTACAGTTTGATTTCCTCGTGCACACAGACAGAGAATGCCAATATGATCAGGAGATTCGCAGCCTAGGCGGCAGCATATACCATGTACCCCGATTCAGGGGGCGGAATCTGTTGTCTTATCACAGAGCGCTTTCGAAGTTTTTTGGGGCGCATCACGAGTTTGCAGCGGTGCAGGGGCATATGACCAGCACGGCGGCGGTTTATCTGCCGATAGCCAAGAGGGCAGGCATTCCGGTGACGATCGCCCACGCGCGGAGCGCAGGGGTGGACAGAGGTGTCAAGGGGCTTGTGACGAAGCTCATGCGCGCGCCGTTAAAATACCGGGCAGACTATTGCTTTACCTGCTCTGCGGAGGCGGGTGAGGCGGTGTACGGCAGGGCGTGGGTGCAGCGCGGAAACGTGTGGACGATACCCAATGCGATCGACACCAAGCGGTTTGTGTATAACCCGGCGGTGCGCCAGGAGGTTCGCGCGCAGCTTGGGCTTGCGGACAAATTTGTTATCGGTCATGTGGGCAGATTTGGATTTATGAAAAATCATTCGTTTCTGATTGATATTTTTGCGGAGCTGTGCAGGCTGCGTGATGATGCCGCGCTGGTACTGATCGGGAAAGGTGAGCTTGAGGACACAGCCCGCGCAAAGGTGAAGGCGCTGGGGCTTACGGACAAGGTGCTGTTTCTGGGAAACCGCTTTGATGTGGAGCGGTATTACCAGGCGTTTGATTACTTTGTGTTTCCCTCAACCTTTGAGGGATTGCCGGGCAGTGTGGCGGAGGCGCAGGCTGCTGGACTGCACTGCCTTGTCTCGGACCAGGTGACGCGGGAGGCGGCACTTACAGAGCTTGCAGTTTACAAGAGCATTGCGGAGCCTGCCGTCAGCTGGGCGAGCGAGATCATGCGCAGTGCAAAGGCGGCATTGACGCGGGAGGACATGAGCGCGGCAATCCTTGCAAAAGGCTTTGACGTGCGGCAGCAGGCGGCAGCGATGGAGGCGTTTTATATCAGCGGTAAAAATCCGCCGGGGCATGTGACAAGGTGCACGGCGCAAAGGCTGTGACAGGAAAGGCAGGTGAAAAGGTATGATAGATGTCTCGTATGAGAAGAAGGTTATGCAAAAAAATGTATTGAAGGTGAATCAAATCTGGTATCCGGGGACAGTCACCATCTCGCAATTGCTGCGGCAGAGGAGAAAGGCGGATATCTTGTTTGTGCATGGCGTACCATTCGAGGAGACGAAGGGAGGCTTTCGCGGCTGGCAGGAGTATCACACCTGCATGAATGATATTACAAAGCCGGAGGACGAGCTTCTTGCGGCGGTTAACAAGGCGGTGCGGTATCAATTTCGCAGAAGCGAGAAAGATCAGATTGAGATTCGCTTTTATACGAGAGTGGATATCGAGCAGTCGCCGGAGCTGATGGGCACTTTCGCGGAGATCTATGAGCGGATGTATCAGTCTAAAGGTTCGGATACCAAACTCAATGTGTCTGCGATTCAGAAGTATCTGGAGGCGGACGGCATTGTGTTCTCCGCCGTGTGGCATGAGGGAGAGATGCTTGTCTTTCACTCATATATCTGTGATGCCACCGATGCGCGGCTTTTGCATTCTGCATCCTGCTTTCGCGAGGAGAGTGCGGACCAGTCCATGATTGGGCGCGCCAACAAGCGGCTGCACTGGGAAGATATACTGTATTTTAAAAAGAAGGGATTGCTGCGCTACGACTGGGGTGGAATCTCAGACTTTGACAATCCCAACGGCATCGATGAGTTCAAACTTAAGTTTGGTGGGCAAAAGATTACTTATTATAATGTATTTGCAGGAAATACGCTGCTCGGAAAGCTTGCGGTGACAGCGATGAAACTGTTGAAAAGAGTGAATTGATTTGGAGAATAAAAGCAAAAGCAGTAAAAAACGCATCATGCTCATCGTTCCAATGCTGGACCAGGGCGGGCTAGAGCGCGTCTGCGCGGCGACAGCGCGCTTGTTAAACGACGCGTATGACGTTCATCTGGTCGTGTTTAACACAGAGGGCATGATCTATGATGTGTCCGGCGTGGAGATGACTGACCTCCAGCTGGGCGCGGTGCGGGACAGATTTGGAAAACTGGTCAATGTCGCAAAGCGTGTGCGTCGTGTGCGTCAATTGAAAAAAGAACTGCACACGCAGCTAAGCTACAGCTTTGGACCGACGGCAAATCTTGTCAATGTGCTGTCTAAGCAGAAAGACTTTACCTGGGTGGGGGTGCGCGGCTACGGCGCGCTGAGCAGCAAAGCTTCGATGAGGCTCATCTGCGGACTCGCAGACCGGGTGATTAGCTGCACGCGGGTGATGGAACAGCAGATCAACAGCCAGTTTCATCCTAAGAGGTCAGCAGCGGTGTACAATCCCTGTGACATTCAGGAAATCAGAGAGCAGGCACAGTGCGGCACACCGCCGGAATTTGACGCATTTTTTGCACAGCCGGGCAGGATTGTGGCGTCCATGGGCAGAGAGCATGATGTCAAGGGCTTCTGGCATCTCATCAAGGCGGTGTCACTGGTTCGAAAAAAGGTGCCAGATGTGCGGCTCATGATTATAGGTGAGGGGCGCTATGAGGCGTACCGGAAGCTTGCGCAGGAGCTTGGGATGCAGGATGCAGTTTTGTTTACCGGCGTGCAGTCCAATCCCTTTGCGCTGCTTAGAAAGGCGGATGTGTATGCGCTGACCTCGCAGAGTGAAGGCTTTCCCAACGCTTTAATAGAAGCGATGGCGGTCGGACTTCCGTGTGTGAGTGTCAACTGTCTGACTGGACCCGCCGAGATTCTGCATGAGGCGTATGAGACCTGCGGGGATGAGAATCAAACCATCTACGCAGATTACGGGATACTGACTGGCGTGTTTCACGGAGAGAAGGATTTGCGGGCAGATACGGTCACGGCGGAGGAGAAGCGCTTTGCCAGACAGTTGACTGCGCTGTTTGTTGATGATACGGTTTACCGGCGTTATCAGGAGGCGGCGCACGTGCGGGCGGAGGCGTTTGGCATGGAGCGGTATCGGTGTGCGGTCAGGGACTTGATTCAGGAGGATGTGCCTTGAAGCGAAAAAAGGAATCTATAAGAATAATCATGCTGTTTGTGGTCAGTCTTGTTTTTTATCTGGTCTGGTATCTTATTGACGGCATCATATTGACGGAGGATGCACCGTCGTACATCCATATGCAGAGCGACAGGGAGCCGGGGTACTGTCTGTATCTTTGGCTGTTTCGTGTGGTGTTTGGGGAGGCGTTGTCCCTCCATGCCGCCGTGGTCACACAGTGCATCGTGGCAGCGGTGGCGGCATGTGCTGTCACAGTACAGCTTACTCGATTCTTTGCACTGAACTGGCTTGGCAGTGCGGGTGTGCTGGCTGTCCAGTACGGCATCACACTGTTGAACCGCTTTGTCGCCCAGCGCAGGTACAGTTACTTCAACAGTATCGAGACAGAGGGGCTAAGCTATTCGATCTGGGTTTTTTATTTCCTGTGCGTATTGGGGATTCTGTATCATCGGGACAAAAGAGACAGGATGCGCAGCGTGGCGGGTGCCGTCTTCTGGTCCATCCTGCTCATCAGTATCCGTAAACATATGTTGATTACACTGGTGATTTTGTTTGTCGTGATGCTTTGTGCGTATTGGAGAAGCAAGGGCTGGTTTCGTGCGGGTGTCTGTGCGCTGCTGGTGTGCCTTGTGGGATTTGCGGGGACGAAGCTCATCGATTGCAGCTACAATCTGATGATGCGGGGGACATTTGCGCCGCACACGGGGGATTCGAGCTTTATCCTTGGCACGGAGCTGTATCTTGCGGATGTGCAGATGGTTTCCTATATCCGCGAGGAGCAGAACAAAGAGCTTTTTCTGGAAATTATGAGACGGGCGGAGGCGAAAGAGTACAATACCGCTTATGCTGAATCAGGCTGGCAGGCGGTTGTGGACCATTACAGCACCGCTTATGACAGAATTAAATTCGATATCGTCATGCCGATGATCCGCGAATATCAGGAGGCACAGGGGATTGCGGAGGCGGACCGGGAGGAGAGCTATAATCGCATCGCAGGCACTTTGATGCGGGAACTGCTGGCGCCGTCAATTCCTAGGCTGCTCAGGCTGTTTGGCTGCAATGTGATACACGGGCTTGTCACGACAGTGCTCAAGGTCCATAGGGTGCTCAACTGGGCGGCGCTGCTGGTGTATCTGCTGTATGCGGCGGCGATTGCAGCGCTTGTTCTGTTTACAGGCACTCAGCGCGGGGACGGCGAAGCTGGTGAGATGCGCAGAGATGCAGCGTGCCGCGCAGAATGGTTTGCACTGCTGGTGCTGTTGTCGATTGCGGTGAATGTCTGCTTTACGTCGCTCACGATTTATTGCCAGATGCGGTATATGCTCTACAATACTGGATTGTTTTACCAGGCGTGGGGGATTATGATCTTGAAGCTTTGGGAACAGAGGATTCATCAAAAGAAAACCAGCAGAGGTACTTGCCTATGAGGAGAATTGTTTTTCATCTAAACTGCCTAGAGCGCGGCGGTGCGGAGCGCGTAGTGACGACGCTCTCCGGTCAGTTTGCGGCACACGGCGATGAGGTGTATATCGCAACAGAGTGGACTGGCGAGGACGAGTATGAGACGGACCCGCGCGTCCGGCGTGTGCATGTCGGGCTCAATGTGCAGCAGGAAAAGCATGACCGCATCCGGCGGTTTGCAGACCGCATTCTGAATCTGAGACGCTTCTTACAGAAGACACAGCCGGACTTGGTCATTGCCTTTGCGCGGAAGGCAAATTACCGTGCGCTCACGGCGACGATCGGCATGAAGCTGCCAGTGCTGATCTCCGTGCGCATCAATCCTGTCGGATATTATGACTTTTTGTCAGATAAGATACAGATTCCGTTATTGTTTCGAAGGGCGGCGGGCTGTGTGTTCCAGACGCCGGAGCAGCGCGATTTTTTCCCGTCGTATGTGCGCAGCAATTCGAGGATCATTCTCAATCCGATCAGTGACCGCTTTCTCGGCAATGAGATTCCAAAGAAGCGGGAGAAGGTTGTTGTACATTCCGGCAGGCTTGTGGATTTCAAGAACCAGTGTATGCTCATTCGGGCGTTTGCGCTGGTACATCAAAAGCACCCGGACTATGTTCTAAAAATTTATGGGCCTGACTCTTACGACGGCACGAAACAGAAGCTTGAAGCGCAGATTAGCAGGCTTGAAGCGCAGGCGTATGTCCGGCTGATGGGAAGCAGCGGTACTTTGGAGAAGGAGATGTGCTGTGCGGCAGTGGCAGCGTACTCGTCGGACTATGAGGGAATGCCCAATGTGATTCTCGAAGCGATGGCACTCGGACTACCAGTCGTCTCGACAGACTGTCCGCCGGGCGGACCGCGCATGATTATCACGCCGGAGGTGAATGGTCTTTTGGTGCCGGTCGGGGATGAGCAGGCGCTCGCGGCGGCGATCAACAGACTGATCGAAAACCCAGATTTTGCGGACAGGCTGGGGCGCAGCGCGGCACAGATCGGGCAGAGTGCCTCGGCGGAGATTATTTATGATAAGTGGCGCAGTTATATAGAAGACATTGTGGGAGGTGTGTAAGATGTGCGGTATTTGCGGTTTTGTTTCACGCAGACAGATTTCGCTGGAACAATTGAAACAGATGAATGATACCATGGTCCACAGGGGCCCAAATGACAGTGGGGAGGAAATCTTTGCGGGCAGGGATGGCTACGGGGTCGGGATGGCACAGCGCCGGCTCTCGATACTGGATTTATCTGTGCTCGGACACCAGCCCATGCACTCCTGTGACGACAGGCTCGTGATTGCCTATAATGGAGAGATTTATAACTTTCTCGAGCTGCGGCAGGCGCTTTCGGACTATCCCTTCAAGTCAAAGTGTGACACGGAGGTGATACTGGCGGCGTACCTGAAATGGGGCATCTCGTGTGTGGAACGCTTTCAGGGAATGTTTGCGATCGCGCTCTATGACCGGGAGAAAGGGGAACTGTATTTGGCGCGCGACAGGATTGGCAAGAAGCCGCTGTATTATTGGCAGGATGGGGATAATCTTGTATTTGCGTCAGAGCTTAAACCGATCATGGCATGTCCTGGATTTCCGAAGAAAATAAGAAGGGATGTGCTCAAGCGGTTTCTGTACCAGCAGTGCATCAATGAGCCGGACGCAGTGTTTGAGCATGTCTATAAGGTGGAGCCCGGGCAGATGATGCGGTTTCGCAGCGGGAAGCTGTCCAAACACAAATATTGGGATATCGCCAAGGTGTATCATGCCAAGAAACAGCAGGCTGTCGGTTCCTATCAGGAGGCGAAGGAGGAGCTAAAAGCCATCTTAAAGGATGCGGTCAGCAAGCGTCTGATCGCCGATGTGCCAGTGGGCGCCTTTTTGAGCGGCGGCTATGATTCCTCACTCGTCACGGCGATCGCGCAGGAGGTGAGCAGCGAGCCGGTAAAAACGTATTCCATCGGCTTTAACGAGGAGCGCTACAACGAGGCAAAGTATGCAAAGGAGGTAGCTGCCCACCTGGGCACACAGCACACAGAGCTCTATATAGACGAGCGCGCGATGTTTGACATGGTTGCGAGCATCCCACAATACTATGATGAGCCCTTTGCAGACAGCTCACAGATTCCGTCAATGTTAGTGGCGGGGCTGGCAGCAAAGGATGTGACAGTGGTGCTCTCCGGGGATGGCGGCGATGAGTTTTTCTGTGGATACAATATCTATGACAATGTGGCGCAGGCGCAGAAGCTCGATGTGCTGGGACGCATGACGTATCGAGTATGCCAGATGCCTCCTTTTCGGAAGATAGGATTGTTTGACAAACTGCCATTCAAGGTTCAGGTCGTCGCGGGCAATCACGACATTCAGACTAAGACACAGCTTGGGGGCAGAACGTACATCAAGGTGATCGATCAAATGCTGCCGGATGGCGGCGTGCCGTTTAAATATCCCATCGAGTCGAGATATCATGAGCCAGACTGGCAGGCGCGCAGGATGCTGCTGGACGAGGAAACCTATCTGCCGGGCGATATTCTGTGCAAGGTGGACAGGGCGACGATGAAGTATTCCATCGAGGCGAGATGTCCGATTCTGGATGTCAATGTCATGGAGTACTCGTATCGCCTGCCCCACGCGTACAAGTATGCAAACGGCGTGAAAAAGCGGATTTTGAAAGATATCGCCTATGACTATATTCCAAAAGAACTGCTCGATCGGCCCAAGGTCGGCTTTGGCGTGCCGCTGGATGCGTGGATGCGTGGACCGCTCAGGGAGGAATTGCTGGATATGTGCAGCGTGGATTATTTGAGAAAACAAGGAATATTTGATGCGCAGTATGTGCATGATTTTATCAGTGAATATGTGAGAACTGGCGATAAGGGACCAGCTTCGGGGGCAAATTACTCGAAGGTAGCATGGTCATTCTTTGTATTCCAGCAGTGGTATAGGGGTTATATATGAAGAGAATAGCATTGTTTATCAGCTCCCTCCAAAAAGGGGGATCTGAGCGGGTTATAGCAAATCTTGCAGTATATTTCCGTGAGAGGAACTATGATGTGGTCCTAGTGACCCAGTATAAGAGAGAGGATGAGTACAGTATTCCGCCGGAGATCCGGCGCGTGTACTCGGAGCCGGACGAGTCTATGCTACAGGGTGGACGCATCAGGAACTTTTTTGTTCGGTTTGGCGCGCTGCGCGATATCTGGAATGCATACAAGCCGGATGTGATTCTGTCCTTTCTCGGCAAAAATAATTTGATGGCGGTGGCGACGGCGGCCTTTCTGCCTTCCAAGACCGTGGTGTCCGTGCGCGGAGAACCCACGATGGAGTACGAGGGAAAATGGATGCAGTTGATTGCAAAGACCGTCTTTCGCTTTGCGGACGGGGTGGTGCTCCAGACCGACAGGGCGCGCGCGTTTTTTCCAAAGGCGGTCAGGAAAAAGAGTGTCATCCTGTCCAATCCGCTGAATCCACAGTTTGTAGACCGAGAAATTCAAAAAGAGCGGGCGGAGCTCATCGTGGCTGCGGGCAGGTTAGATGCCAACAAGAATCATGCGATGCTGATTCATGCGTTTGCAAAGATCGCAGAGGAGTACCCGGCGGTGAAGCTGGTCATTTACGGCGAGGGGCCGCTTAGAACACAGCTTGAATCACTGGTGGCGGAGAAGGGCTTGCAAGACAGGATTGCGCTTCCGGGTACGGTGAACGATATCGCGGCGCATATCGGCAAGGCAAGGATTTTTACGCTGACTTCCAACACGGAGGGGATGCCCAATTCGGTCATGGAGGCGATGGCGCTCGGTGTCCCGGTGATCGCGACAGACTGTCCCTGCGGCGGACCGGCAGCGCTGATTGAGAACGGCGTCAATGGGCTGCTCGTGCCGGTGGGAGATGCCTTTGCGCTCGCGGATGCGTTCCGTCGGATATTCGAGGACCGGGAGTTTGAGTTAAAGCTGCGCGAAAATTCCTATGCAATTACCCAGAAGCTTGCGCCGGACAAGGTCAACCGCGAGTGGGAAGAATACTTGAATAATCTATAAAATAATGGTAAAATAAAAAGTGACTATTCGTCAAGTTTAGGGATAGTTACTTTTTTTATGCACACAGGCACCCCAGGGAAGCATGTCAGCAGAAGCTGACGGGTGCCCGGCGCACGAGTAGGGGAGAAGGTCATTCCACTACTCGATTGTACGCACTCAATTATATTTTTATGAAAGTATTCTAAAAAGAGTATGAATTCTTAAAAATGACTAATAGTCATTCTTGAAAAAACAAAAGAGATGTACTATACTATTCATCATCATCATAAAAAACACTTTTGCTGTGTAGGAGGAAAGGAAATGGACGAACAACCCAAAAAAAGCGGTGAAGAGGGCGGATTAATGATCAAGGTCGCCACCTTCATCGTAGACAGACGCAACTTGTTTTTTCTGCTGTTTGGCATCGCGCTGATCTTTTCAGTGGTCTCGATGAACTGGACAACAGTGGAGAACGCACTCTCGGCATATCTGCCGGAAACGACGGAGACGAGCCGGGGACTAGACCGCATGGAGGAGCAGTTTATCACGTATGGTACCGCGAAGGTCATGGTGACAAACATTCCCTATGAGGAGGCCGATCGGATTTATGAGGAGCTCGAGGCGCTCGACAGCATTATCATGCTGGATTTTGACAATTCTAAGAAGCATTACAACAACTTCTCGGCGCTGTACTCGATCACGTTTGGCTATGAGGAGACGGACGACAGGGCGCTTGCGGCGCTAGACGAGGTCCGCGCGATGCTGGACGGCTATGATATCTATGTGTCTACCGCGATGGGAGATGCGTCGGCAGAGCAGCTTGCAAAGGAGATGTCCGTGATCAGCGTGCTGGTGGCGATTGTGGTCGTCTCGGTGCTGCTCTTGACATCGCAGACGTGGGCGGAGGTGCCAGTGCTGTTGCTGACATTCTGCTCGGCGGCATTGATCACCAAGGGAACAAACTTTATGATGGGGACAATCTCGTTCGTGTCAGACTCCGTTACCATCGTGTTGCAGCTTGCCCTGTCTGTGGACTATGCGGTTATTTTCTGTAACCGCTACAAAGAAGAACACCAGACACTCGGTATCCGCGAGGCGGATATTGTGGCGCTCAGCAAGGCGATTCCAGAGATTTTTTCGAGTTCGCTGACAACGATGGGCGGTTTGATCGCGATGATGTTCATGCAGTTTGGCATCGGCAGCGATATGGCGCTGTGTCTGATTCGGGCGATTCTGCTGAGTCTTTTGGGTGTATTTTTGCTGATGCCGGGGCTTATTATGCTCTTTGGCAAGGCGATGGATAAGACCAAGCACAAGAGCTTTATCCCGGATATTCCATTTGTGGGAAAATTCGCATACAAGACAAGATTTATCATTCCGCCTTTATTTATCGTCGTGCTGGTGGGGGCGTATCTCATTCAGTCCAACTGCCCGTATGTCTATGGCTACACACAGCTTGAGACACCTGTGCAGAGCGATGCGATGGTGGTGGACGAGATGATTGAGGAGAGTTTTGGCGCGGAGAACTTCGTCGCGCTCGTCGTCCCGGCGGGCAGCTATGAGAAGGAGCGAAAACTTCTCAATGAGCTCGATGCCAGACCGGAGATAGACCATTCACAGGGGCTTGCAAACACCGAGGCGATGGACGGCTACATGCTGACGGATAAGCTGACCGCGAGGGATTTCTCGGAGCTTCTCGAGCTGGACTATGAGGTGGCAGAGCTGTTATATATGGCGTATGCGGTGAACGATGAGAACTATGCCAAGATCGTGAACGGCTTCTCGAACTACAGTGTGCCGCTCATTGATATCTTTATGTTTCTCTATGATGAGGTGGACGAAGGGTATGTCACGCTCGATGATGATTTGATGGACACGCTCGAGGAGGCGCACACCAAGATGCAGATTGCGCTCGACCAGCTTCAGGGCGAACAGTATAGCCGTATGCTGATTTATCTGACTCTGCCGGAGGAGGGCGAGGAGACGTTTGCCTTTCTCGATGAGATGCACGAGATCGCGGGACAGTATTATGAGAAGTCCGAAGTGCTCGTTCCCGGGGAGTCCACCAGCCAGTATGATTTATATAAGACCTTCCAGCGCGACAACACCGTGGTCAATGTGGTCTCGATTCTCGCGGTGCTGGTCGTACTGTTGTTCACTTTTATGTCGGCAGGTATGCCGGTGCTTCTGATCGCAGTGATTCAGGGCGTGATCTGGGTAAACTTTTCATTTCCTGCAATAGAACAGAAAAATGTATTTTTCCTGAGTGCGATGATTGTGTCCTCGATTCAGATGGGTGCCAATATTGACTACGCGATCGTGATTTCAGGCAGATTTCTGGAAATCAAGGACAAAATGTCCAAGAAGGACGCGATTATAGAGACGATGAACTTTGCCTTTCCGACCATCGTCACCTCGGGCACCATGCTTGCGCTGGCAGGCATCTTTATCGGACAGATGTCCTCGGACGGCGCGGTGTGCGGCATTGGACAGTGTCTTGGCAGAGGAACAATCCTTTCTATTTTTACAGTCATGTTTGTGCTCCCACAGATTCTTCTGCTGGGCGAGAAGATTATCGACAGAACGTCATTTGCCGTATCCATACCGCTCAAATTAGAGCGTGTCAGCGGCCTGATGCGCGTTGATGGCATTGTGCAGGGACAGATCAACGGTACAGTCATCGGAGAAGTCCATGGCTTGATACGCGGTGACGCGAATCTGTTTGTCAATATGGGAAAACTAGAGCCGAGGGAAGATGACGGAAGCGATATTCGAGAGCTGATGGAGAAGGAGCAGGCACAAAAGGGAGAGGGTGAGAAGGATGTATAGCAGACAGAGCAGAGCAGCGGCTTTGGCACTGGCAGTTATGCTGGCGGCCGGAAGCATTTTGGCTGGAATAAAACCAATACCAATACATACTGTGCAGGCGGCGGAGCAGACGAAGGAGCATGCCGTGGACGCAGAAACAGAAGAGAATATACAAGATATAAAATATGAAAGAATTGATATCAGCACCCCGGAAGAATTTGCGGAGTTTGCCGCCAAGTGCTATATCGACTCATGGTCGAGAAATAAATATGTCAGCCTCAAAGCGGACATTGACCTCTCAGGCACACCGATCAAGATCGTGCCGGTGTTCAATGGGGTGTTTGACGGTGTGGGACATACGATCTCTGGCTTTGACTACATGGGGGACGGATATGTGATCGGGCTGTTTCGCTATGTGGAGCGCGACGGTTTGATTCAAAACCTGACAGTAAAGGGGGCGGTCGAATCCGAAAATGAGAAGGAATGTATGGGAAGCATCTGCGGTATCAACTACGGTACGATCAAGAACTGTACCTTTCAGGGGACTGTGAGCGGACGCGATACAGTGGGCGGCATCGCCGGGATCAATGAACATACAGGAACAATTACAGGGTGTTCTGTGAAGGGCAGAATCACCGGATATTACTCGACGGGAGGCGTTGTGGGCATCAACCACGGCGCGCTGAACAACTGTACGAACCGCGCGGGCATCAATGACAACAGTGCGTGGGTGGAGCAGGATGACGAGATGGGGATTGGCATGGGCATTCTTGAAAGCCTGACTGCCAGTGATGACAATGAACTGTACAGTGGTGTGGACACAGGCGGTATCGCGGGATTTTCTGACGGTGTGATATCGCGGTGCGCAAACACAGGGACCGTTGGATATGAGCACACAGGCTACAATATCGGCGGCATCGCCGGTCGGCAGTCGGGTGTTGTCTCCCTGTGCACGAACAGCGGAAACGTTTTTGGGCGCAAGGATATCGGCGGCATTGTAGGGCAGATGGAGCCTTTTATCGAGATTGATGAGGCGGAATCTCTGCGCAACGCGATCAATAAACTGCACGATATCATAGAAAAGACCATCGATGACATGGACGCCGCAAGCGACGGCATGAAGGGGGATGTGGATCGAATGCAGTCCTATGCGGACAGTGCGATCGATTCGGGAGATGTGCTCGTCACGCAGATCACGGATTTTGTGGATGAAAATGTCGATGAGGTCAATGCGGTGTCGGCGCGCATGGAGCACATTATCGATATGCTGCCGGATGTACTGAACCATGTCTCTGCGGCAGGAGATAAAATGTCGGATGTGAATGACACTGCAAAGCAGTTGTCAGAAGACTTGGCGGTTCTCGATAAGCTCGATGACTCCGTGTATGATGAGACAGATTACAGCAGGCTCACACTGCTTTCGAGTGTGGGCGGTACAATCAAAGCAGACAGCACGAATCCACAAGAAAAGGACACTGTGACCATCACTGTGGCGCCGGAGGATGGATACAGGCTTAAGGATGGATCGCTGAGCGTGAAGGATGCGGGCGGCAAGGGGATTGCGGTTACTCCGGTGAGCGGCAGAAGTGACCAATATACATTTGTGATGCCAAAGAAAAATGTGAAGGTCACAGCACAGTTTGTATATAAAGGGACATTTCTTGTGAAATCCACTGTGGGCGGACGCGTCACAGCAACCGAGGATGGTGACAAGGTGACATTCAAGGCATCGGCTTCGAGCGGATACCGTTTTGACGGCTACAAGGTCGGTGGCGTCAGCTATTCCGGGGCCGTGAGTGCAGACAATGAAATCACGCTGGACAGAAAGAGCTATATCAAGGAAGAGATGTCTACTGTGGTGGAGGCAGTCTTTGCGAAGGCTTCGTCGGCTTCCCACAAGGTCACAGTCAAATCCGGCACAGGCGGGACCGCATATGTGGCTGGAGGCGGCAATACTGCGGCGTCAGGCGAGGAGGTCACGATTCATATCGTGGCTGGCGCGGAGTATGTTTTCAAAGAGATGAAGGTGTCGGGCGATATTGCCTCCGCGCCGAGCAACACCAATGTCAATGAACGTGTGTTCCGAATGCCGGACAGGGATGTGGAGGTCGAGGTGCTGTTTCAGAGTCAGTATGACAAGGATTCACGAAAACGCATCTATCCAGAGTCGAATGCCGGCGGAACAATCTTTGTGCGCAAGGGCGCGAGCGGAACACAGTATCAGATCACAATAAAACCTAGTGACGGCTATGATGTCGATGAGAACAAGGCGCTGGAATTTAAGAAGGTGACACTCTCCGGCGCAGCAGGTGCGTCTGGCAAAGGCGATACAGAGCAGGAGACGCAATTGGCAGGACCGATGGAAAACGCTGCGGAACGTGAAGGTGTGTCAGAGAATCCGGCGGACACAGAAAGTACATCGAACAATCCAGCAGACAGCGGCAGTTCGGCAGATGCAGAGAGCATATCCAAAAATCCGGCCGACAGCAGTGAGGAATCTGCGGACACAGAGAGCGCATCGGGAAACGACAACGCGTCGGATGTGGAAGAATCATCGGATTTTACATCGGAAGGAGAGCCCTCAACGGAGACACCAAACCCATCAGAGAGCGACGCTGAGATGATGGAGACAGAAAAGCCGTCCGACATCCCATCGGAGAGTGAATCTGTGACAGAAGCAGAAAAACCCTCTGATACTTCGTCGGAGAGTGAACCTGTGACAGACGCAGAAAAGCCGTCCGACATCCCATCAGAGACCGAACCTGCTACAAATACCGAAGGAATGTCAGAAAATGAAAGTCAGACCGAACAAGAGGGCACGACAGAAAGTGCAAACAACGAGGAGACAATTCCCGCAGCGGAGGAGCAGCCAGAGCATCTCAAATCGATAACTGACACTGTGATTGGCAAAAGTGCGCTGACCTACGACAGCGAGAATCAAACCTATACGTATATCGTCGATCTGGAGGGAGACAACAACAACTACAGTGTCTATGCCACTTTTGTAGAGAAGCAGAAGGACACAGCAGACCAAGGGAATGCCTACGATATCACCACTGCTTCCAGCACAGGCGGCGTCGTGGCAGTCGATACGACAAGCGCTAAGGCGGGGGAGAAGGTCTATATAACACCGACATCCAACAACGGTTATGTGCTGACCAGCATTCTGGTAAATGGCGCAAAGCCTGTGCTGGAAAAGGACGGCAAGCGGTATTCTTTTACCATGCCATCAAAGGAGGTAGAGGTCACAGCACAGTTTGAGCCTGTGGACATTATCCTAAAGTCCAATATGAGCGGCAATGCGTCGTATTCAGGCAATGCGGAGGGAACCGTGACCGTCAATGTGAAACCGAGTGCAGCCTACACGGTCAAGAGTATCTCTGTCACAGATGCGGGCGGCAAAAAACTGTCTGTGTCCAAAAGGCAGAGCGGTACATACATTTATGAGTTTGATATCACCAAGATATCCAAAGCCCCCTGCACAGTGGAGATCAAGTTCAACAAGCAGAACAAAAAGCAGACCGTCGATACCTCTAAGGCAAACATCAAGGATTCGATTGACGCGCTGTCAAAGTCGTCCGATGCAGTGCAGAAGTCTATCAAGAACATAAAAGATATTGTGCAGAAGGCTGACGGCTCCTACAAGAGCTGGGAAGAGCTTACTTCGGCGCAGCAGGATGCCATTGTGGCAGAAGTGATTCAGTTGGTGGACGATCTTGGTGAGATGTCCTCGTCGGCTTCTGCGATTCTGAGCAATCTGGCAACAGTGTACAACATTCTCGCACCGTATACCACGGATGCGGCGGAGGCAGCAAGGAAGGACATCGACAAGGCGACAGACCACATTCACGGTATGTTGGATTCGCTGAAAGCGGCAAACAACAGCGTGAAGGGGATAGTCAACTATATGAATGCGCAGCCGGATATCCGTTTCTCCAAGCTCGGAGATGATTTTGACATCGCCAAGGAGAATTTTCATGACCAGCTCAAAGGGTTATCGGACAGCATCAAGGTGCTCAGCGACAATGCAGCAGGGTATTCTGATATCATCAATGATGACCTTCGCGCAGTCAATGATCAGCTGAATATCGTGTTTAATCTTTTGGCGGACCGTATGGTAGATCTTGAGAGCCTGAGCATCGAGGCGCTGTATGAGGATGTCGATGATGAGAATATTGACACCATCACGACAGGACGCACTGATGCCTGTGTCAACAAGGGTGTTGTGAAAGGGGATATCAATGTGGGCGGTATCGCGGGCTCGATGTCCATCGATGACGAGGACCCTGAGGACAGTGCGGCAGGAACAATTGAGTATGAGATCGGCAGACGCTTCATCACGAAATGTCTGGTGACGGACAGCGTCAATGAGGGCTATATCACCGCCAAAAAGAATGGGGCAGGCGGCATCTGCGGCTATATGAACCACGGTATTATTGTGGATTCCGAGGGCTACGGAAGCGTGGAGAGCATAGAGGGCGATTATGTGGGCGGTATCTGCGGCGAGTCTCTGACCATCATCAAAAAGTGCTATGCGCTCTGTTCAGTCACTGGAAACAAGAATGTGGGCGGTATTGCCGGATACGCGGAAACACTCAAAAACTGTTATTCTATGGCAGATGTGCAGTCTGAGAACGGCCGCGCGGGCGCCATCGCAGGACAGGTTGTCTCCTATGAGGAGATGGATGCCGACGCCGAGGAAGAAGGCGCAAAGGTTGCCGGCAATTTTTATGTCGGAGAGCAGATTCACGGCATAGACAACATCAGCTATATCGGTGTGGCAGAGCCTATGAGCTACGAGGAACTGCTGACGGTGGAACAGCTTCCCACACAGTTTTGGCATCTCAAAGTAATTTACAAAATCGAGGACACCTATCTCGGCTCAGAGGAAGTGAAGTACGGGGAGAGGCTCGACAAGCTGAACTTCCCACAGATTCCGGCGAAGGAAGGCTTTTATGGGGCATGGCCTGACGTTTCCGGGCAGAGAATGAGCGGCACTTTCGTTGTGGAGGCAGTGTACAAGGACAATGTGACTGTTGTGCAGAGCAGCAGTGATGCCGAGGGCACGCAGGAGGGTACTTGGAAAAAACCTTATGCTTTGGTGGAGGATATCTTTACGGAGGAGACGGTACTAAATGCCAGAATTAGTGATATGGCGCCTCCAGAGGAGGCTGCTGGCAAAACGTATGTCGTGTATGAGGTGACACTAGAAAACAGCGGCATCAAGGAGACTGATTCCTTTGCGCTGCGCATTCTCAATCCCTATGAGGATGCGGTCGTCTATGGATGCGCGGACGCGGTCTGGGCGGAGCAAGAGAGCAAGAGCAGGGGACAATATCTGCAAGTTGGCATGACGGGCACACACGCGTATTTCTGTGTCGTGGAAGATCAGGACAATAAAGTGCTGATGATCGTCAGCATAGCCGCAGCCGCAGTAGCCGTGATCTTGTTGACCGCAGTGTTGAAGAAACGAGGTGCGCGCAGGAAGCAGCGGCGGGTGAAAAAGGAACAAAAGTGATGACAAAGGGAAGGAGAACAAGATGCGGATCGCGTACTGTGAGGATGAGGCAGCACAGGCGGGGCTTGTCCGAGCCATGATTGGAGAATGGGCAGACCGCAGGCAGGAGCCTGTGGAGGTAGTTCTCTTTGAGAGTGCCGAAGAATTTTTATTTAAAAATGAAGAATTTCCATATGATGCGGTCTTTCTTGATATCGCAATGCGGCGGATGAATGGCGTGGAGCTTGCACACGCCATCCGCAAAAAGGATAAAAAGCTGCCGATTGCGTTTCTGACGGCAGACAGTGCGTTTGCCATCGAGGGCTATGAAGTGCGGGCTGTGCGATATCTGCTCAAACCAATTACAGCGGACAAGCTTGACAGCCTGCTTGACGAACTGCTGGCAGAGCGGCATCGTGGTATGGAGGACAATATTAGTATTACGATCAGCGAGAATGGCGCAACAAAAAGGATTGCGGAGGGCAGTATCTGTTATATGGAGGTATTGGGGCATTACACGCACCTGCATCTGGCAGATGCGCCGACAATCCGCATCAAGGAGAGTCTGGCGGCAGTTGTGGCGGATATACACAGAAAAGAACAGTTCGTAAAGTGCCATAGAAGTTACGTGGTAAATCTGTCCTATGTCGAGAAAATCACTCGTACAGATTGTACGCTTTCTGATAACACGATTTTGCCAGTGAGCCGCAGCGCGTATCAATTATTAAATGAACGGTTTATACAGTATTACAGGGGAGCATGTCCATGAAAATTTTAATCCTGATCTTGATAGGGCTCGCATTGCTTATGCTGATTCTATACTTGTTGTATCGTGTGCTGGACGACATTTATGACAGGCGGATGGCGGCATATCAGAACAAGCTGTTGAAAAACGAGGTGGATGAGGTGCACAATATCTATCTCACAATGCGGGGATGGCGCCACGATTACCACAATCATATGCAATCGGTCAAAGCCTATTTGGCGATGGACAGCCTCGAGGAGGCGCGTGCGTATCTCGATGCACTCGAGCAGGATCTTGACGATATCAACCTGCTGTTCAACACAGAGAATATCAATGCAAATGCGATATTAAACGCCAAGATCTCCCTTGCAATCAAAAAGGGAATCCAGGTGGACTACAAGGCGACAGTTCCCAAAATACTCGCAGTATCGGACATAGATCTATGCGTTGTCATAGGCAATCTGATAGACAATGCAGTGGAGGCGTGTGAGAAGGTTGCACCAGAGAATCAGTTTATCCGCCTCTATATCGGTATCTTACAAAAGCAGCTGTATCTGTCAGTCAGCAACGCCACCAATGAAGTAGTCCGAAAATTTGACGAGGAGTATATCACGTCCAAGCGCGGCAATCATGGACACGGTCTGAAACGAATAAACCGTATTGTGGATAAGTACGGCGGGTTTATCAACCGCAAAAATGAGCCGGGCGTCTTTGTGACAGAGATTATGCTCCCACTATAATTCAATCAACCGCTTATGCACAGATTTTTACCGTCTGTGCTTTTTTTTGTACAGAATTTAGAATAAATGATAGGATAGTTATGAAAATAGAATAGAAGCAAAAGATAGAAAAGGAGTGATAGGATCATGAAACAGTATTCCATCTGGAGTAACTATCGGTTTACCTATGTACCGCTTTGGAAATATAAGAGACGGATTGCGCTCTGCCTTGTGGCAGCGGCAGTGTTGTTTGTCGCAGTGCCAGTTGTGGGAATGATGATCACCTCAATGATCATAGGAAGCTTGGAGCAGGGGATTTCTATGCAGGACCTTGTGTGCAGGGCGCTGCTTGCCTTTGCAGGCTATGGTCTGCTCAATGTGATAAAAGGCTATCTGGATGCGCGCAATGATGGGCAGTATATTGAGGCGCGGACGGAGTTGTTCCTCATGGATTGGGTGGAGAAGGACTTGACAATCAGCATGGAACAGTTCGAGGATGCAGAGGTCCACAAATTAAGACAGAAATCAGAGAACTGTATTTGGGCAAATGATTGGGGAATCGAGGGATTTATGCGCCATAATTTCGATTTGCTCAAAAGTCTGCTGGGGCTTTGTGTCTATGCGCTGCTTGTAGGTGTCATGAACTGGAAAATCTTACTGATGCTCATTGGCATGTCTGCTGTCAGTGCATTGGCATCGTATGGCGTGACACGGTACTATGAGAAGATCAAGGACCCGCTCGCGGAACAGGATGTGACAATGAACTATATCAACCGTGAGGTAGATGATGTGCAGGGCGGCAAAGATATTCGTATTTTCGGGCTTCGAAGCTGGATCATTGGCAAATACAACCAAGCAATCCGAAACCGCCGCAAGCTTTGTTTTCAGAAGGATATTCGAGAATATGGAAGCAATATGCTGGATACAGTGCTGGATGGCGTGCGCGATCTGATCTGTTATTTGTATTTGATTCTACAGCTCTCTCAAGGGATGCGGATTTCGACGTTTGTTTTTTATTTGGGACTGGTCGCTGGATTTTCTAACTGGATTGGCATGATCAGCAAGAGGGTGGTGTCTGTCAAACAAGACAGTGATAGTATCAGTGATCTGCGCAATTATCTTGCGCTGGAGGAAGAGCCGCAGACGGGCGTAGCGGTGGAGGATACGGCTGGCATTGAGGTGGTGTTTGACCATGTCAGTTATCGATATCACGGTGCGCAGGAGGAGACGCTAAAGGATGTCAGCTTCCGTCTTGCTGCGGGAGAAAAGCTTGCCCTTGTCGGCATGAATGGGGCTGGTAAGACGACCATCGTAAAGCTGATGATCGGGCTGTACCTGCCGACAAAAGGCACTGTGTATGTGAATGGCATCAGCACGCGCGCGCTGGACAGAACGTCCTATTTTGCGAAGCAGGCAGCTATTTTTCAGGAGCCGTTCTTGACTGCCTACAGTATTGCTGAGAACATTGCGCTGGAGGAGACATTTGACAGTGAGAAGCTCTGGAAAGTGCTTGCACAGGCAGGTCTTGAGGAGAAGGTCAGAAGCCTGGACAGACAGCTGGAGACAAATCTTGGGAAGGATATCGCACAGGATGGTATCACGCTCTCCGGCGGAGAGATACAGAAGCTTTTGCTCGCGCGGGCACTGTACCGTGAAGCGTCGCTGATACTGCTGGATGAGCCGACAGCGTCGTTGGATGCGCTGGCAGAGACCGCAGTCTATGAAATGTATCACACGCTGATGCAGAAAAAGAGTGTGCTTTTTATCTCGCACAGGCTTGCTTCGACCAGATTTTGTGACCGTATTATATTGATTTCAGAGGGATGTGTTCAGGAACAGGGAAATCACGCGGAATTGATGCGGCTGCGGGGCGCATATTATCAGATGTTTCAGGTTCAGCGTAAATATTATCATGATTCTGCGCCGGACAGCGAAGGGGGGAGCATATGAACAAGAAAAATATGACCATACAGGACATGTGGCACTATATCATTTTTCAGACAAAGGGATATGGGACAATCAAGGCGGCGATTGTCGTCGGGGCATTGACCACAGCGGCAGTGCCCTATGTGAGCAATCTGTTCTATGCAGGTATTTTAGATCATCTAGTACTCGCTGCGTATGACACAGCAGTAAAGCTTGTGGTGTGGATGGTGGCTGTCACGCTTGTCTTGAGACTGTTGTCAAAGGGGTGTGACAGGATGGTCAGCCACTATTGTGAACCGTGTGCCTATGAGATCAAGAAGCGGATGGCACAGAAGGCTTTTACTATGGAGTATGAGACGCTTGACCGGACAGAGACGTTGGCGGCCTTTCGAAGAGTGCGTGCGGGAGAGCAGGGAATGGGAGGTGTGGAGCGTCAGCTCCTGGAAATTTATGGTTTTTTTCAGGAGCTTGCCGGAATTGTTCTCGCATGTGGTTTTGTGTTGGTGCTCTTTGCGCGGACAGACAGCACGAAAGAACAGATAAGTACATCCATACTGATGTTTGTTGTGATGTTCCTGGCATTTGCCGCCGTGCTGGTGCTGAGCAATTATTTTGCCAAAAAGGATGGAGCATTTCGCGTGCAGACCGAGCTGGAAAATGAGCGGGTGAACACACTGTCAGCGTATTTGTTGAATCTGGCCTGCAAGGAGACATATGTCAAGGATATACGTCTTTATGGGTTAAAAGGATATCTGCTCAAAAAGATGGAGTGGATGCGGACAGTGGGAAAGATCTATACGCGGGGCGGCAGCTACAGTGGGAAATGCCAGGCAGTGCCAGCGTTTGTCGCGCAGGTATTTGCGGCTGTTACCTACATATGTATCGCGGCAAAGGCAATCGCGGGAAGCATCACCATCGGGGAGGTGACAATGTATGCCGGGGCAGTCATCACCATGGTTGCCGGAGTGCAGAAATTGCTCGCAAGATATCAGGATATTCATTATATGAATGAGTACCTGAGCAGCTATGAGGAGTTTATCACGCGCCCGAATATGCATTACGATGGCACTTTGCCGATCGAAAAGCGCGATGATAACCGTTATCTGCTGGAATTGTCCCACGTCAGTTTCCGTTATCCGGGAACATCACAGGAGATCTTAAAGGATGTCTCCATGACGTTCTGTATTGGGGAGAAGCTTGCCCTTGTGGGGGTGAATGGCGCGGGAAAGACGACGCTGATCAAATTGCTGTGTCGCTTGTATGAACCGACCGAGGGCGAAATCCTGCTAAACGGCATCAATATTGCGAAGTATGACTATGAAGAGTATGTTCGGATTTTTTCTGTGGTCTTTCAGGATTTTCATCTGTATAATTTCCCATTGGATGAGAATGTTAGTTCCGGTGAGCGGGTTGACAGGGCGCGGCTTAAAAATGCATTGAAACTTGCGGGGATGTGGGAGCGCACGCAGGAATTACCACAGAAAGAAAAAACGCTGCTGGGGCATGAGAACGGGCAGGGTGTGTTGCTCTCTGGCGGGGAGGCTCAGAAAATTGCCATCGCGAGAGCTCTGTACAAAGATGCGCCGTTCATCATTCTCGATGAGCCAGCCGCATCGCTTGACCCACTCGCAGAGGCGGAAATTTATGAGAATTTTAATACACTGGTTCATGATAAGACTGCGATCTACATTTCTCACCGCATGAGTAGTTGTAAATTCTGTGATCGGATTGTTGTGCTCGATGGGGGAGAGATTTTGGAGGAGGGGACACATGAGACGCTTCTGGCACGGCAAGGCAGATATTATGAACTATACAGTACACAGGCATCTTATTATAGCTAATCGCAGTTATACATCAAAAAAGGGGATTGAATCCCCTTTTTTGATGTATAACTTAATGTAAAACTCGTTTTAACGTGTTGATGAGGTTATCGATATTGATTGGCTTAGCGATATGACCGTTCATGCCGCTTTTGAGCGCTTCCTGTTTATCCTCCTCAAAGGCGTTTGCCGTCATGGCAAGGATTGGGATTGCAGCAAGCTGTGTGTCCTTGAGCTTGCGGATTGTTCTCGTCGCCTCGTAGCCGTTCATCACGGGCATTTGGACGTCCATCAGAATGAGCTGATAGTATCCGGGTTCGGAGCGTTCCAGCATATCGACGGCAATCTGACCGTTTCCGGCAACTTCGACAGAAAATCCTGCTTCCTGTAATATTTCGGTGGCAATTTCTTGATTTAACTCATTGTCCTCCACCAGAAGCAGACGCTCTGCATGGAATGACACAGACTTTTCACTTTCAGTAGTTTTCCGGTCCTCGTCTGTAGTCGTGATGGAGTGCAGACACTCACGCAGCTCTGACAAAAACAGCGGTTTGCTGCAAAATGCGGTGACACCTGCCTCTTTTGCCTCATCCTCGATATCCTCCCAGTTGTATGCAGTGAGGACAATAATCGGTACATTACCGCCGGTCTCCTTCTGGATTCTGCGGGCAACTTCGATACCGTTCATGTCAGGAAGCATCCAGTCAATGATGTAGACAGAGTAGAAGTCCTTGCGCATCACTGCCTGATGGGTACGAAGCACCGCTTCTTTGCCAGACAACGTCCACTCGGCACGCATACCAATCTGCTGTAACATATAGGAGACACTGTCGCAGGTATTGAAGTCGTCATCGACAACGAGCGCCCGGCATCCCTTGAGTTTCGGGATCAGCGGGGATGGTTTGGCCTCTGCGCTGATACGGAACGTGAAGGATACTGTAAACTCTGAACCGATATTCTGCTTGCTGGTCACGCCGATGGTGCCGTTCATCATGTTTACGATATTCTTGGTGATGGCCATGCCAAGCCCGGTTCCCTGTATGCCGCTGATCGTGGAGTTGCGCTCCCGCTCAAAGGGTTCAAAGATATGAGCGACAAAGTCATCACTCATGCCGATGCCAGTATCCTTGACCTGAAATTCATAGGTGGCATGTCCTTCGGTGCCGCTTGGTTTTTCTGTGACCTTGATGCTGACGATGCCGCCTGCGGTGGTGTATTTGATGGCGTTGTTCAGCAGATTCAGCAGTACTTGATTTAGCCGGAGACGGTCGCAATAAATATTTTCATTCTGTACATCGATCGCATCCATGTATAATTCTAACTGTTTTGAGTGGATGTCTGCCTGGATGATGTTGCGCAGTCCATGCAGAATTTCCGGCAGCGAGCAGAGCTGTTCGGACAGCTGCATCTTGCCGCTCTCGATATGACTCATATCAAGGACATTGTTGATCAGATTCAGCAGATGATTGCCTGAGGTCATGATTTTCTTTAAGTATCCTTCGACCTGATCTGTGTGGTCTATACGGCTGAGCGCAAGTGTTGTAAAGCCGATGATGGCGTTCATCGGGGTACGGATATCATGTGACATATTGGAGAGGAAGACACTCTTTGCCTTGTTGGCGCGGTTTGCCTGCAACAGCGCATCCTCGAGGATGGTGTTTTTCTCCATCTCACTGCGGGTTTCCTCGTCAATGCTGTGGAATCCCAGAACGATACCACTGTTTTTGCTCCAGTCTCCTGCACATACGGCTTTCATTTGGAAATACCGCATTTCGCCATAGCAAATGGTCCGGTAATTGACAGCGTACACTTTTTTCTCGGCGAGTTTTTTCATCAGGTTTTCGCGCGAGAGTGCATTGCGCATCATTTCCTGGTCCTCCTCGTAGACACATCGATCAATGTATATATTGAAATTGTCTTCCATGGACAGTTCGCCGGCGAATAGTTCATCCAATATTTTGTATTTACAGTCGTTAATGCGCAGTGCCTTGCCCACACCGGAATCGAGGTCAAAGAAGCATACGAGATTGTAGTCGATGCTCAGTGCATGGATCAGTTCCATCTGGCGCTGCTCCTCCTGCCTGCGCTGTTTTTCCTCGTTCAACCGCTGCGTGGTGCAGTCCAGCAGGAAACGCTGGTAAAACAGCTCACCGTTTTCCTCGGTCAGCTTGATATTTCCCATGATATGTAGCAGGTCGCCGTTAGCGTGCTGTACACGATATGCGACGTTAATGCTGTCGCCGGCTTCCTGAAGGGACATAATACCTGTTCGCAGTCGCTCTCCATCCTCCGGGAGTACAGAGGCGGCTATCATATCGAATCCATCGGAGAGCAGGTCCTCCTGAGAGTCATATCCTAGGATTTTGAGGGCAGCCCTGTTGATGCTGATGATCTTGGAACCATCGACGGAATGGCATAATATGCCGCAGTCCATCGTAGTAAAGAGGGTTTCCAAGGTTTTTGTCTTGGCAATCACCTGCTGCTTATATTCATTTTCCTGTGTGATGTCAATGCCGATACCGACAGTACCCATCACGCTCCCATCAACGTCGTACAAGGGTGATTTGTAAGTAGTGAGGAGCCTTGTACCGGAGCTGGTCTGAATCGTCTCCTCAGAGATGCAGGTCTCCCTTTTGGTCATGACTTCACGCTCTGATTCAATACATGCCGGGTCATCGTGCTCAACATCCCAGATATAAGCGTGTCCGCGTCCCTCTACTTGTGTTTTTGTCTTGTTGACTGTCTTGCAGAAGCTGTCATTGACTTTCTCGTGAATGCCATCTTTGGTTTTATACCAGATCAGATTTGGTACACTGTTGATAGCAGATTCGAGATACTGGCTTGTCATCCAGTAGTCCTTGTCTGTCTTGCAGTGCTGCTGCCATTTTAAAAAGTGAAATTTTAGTTCCTCCTCAGAGATCGGGAGTGTCCAGATATCGTGTATTTCGGACAGACAGCCAGGCAGTGCTGCCAGCTCGGCAAGCTGGTTTTTGTCTGCAAGTACGATAAGATCTGTCTTTGATTTTTTTTCTGAGAGCAGCATTTGTAGCGTCGAGGCGGCATCCATCTTCTCGAGGTCTGCAATGATGACGTCGGCTTTTGAAATCATGGATTCATAAGGCGTCTTGCTCTCAAAGTATTCATGTGTAAAGTGTTCGAGTGGGGGCATTCCCTCCAATATTTTAAATAATTTGCGCTGGTTTCCCAGAAAAAAGAAGTTTATGTGGCAGTGATACATGTCAGTTCCTCCTCAATGCATCTTATAGTAAAAGATTCACTCAAATTCTATTGTAGCAATCGTGTCAGCACATGTCAATGATTTAGCGATTAAAAACATTTTGGCTACAAATTGTCAAAAACGGCTGTTTTCTGTTCAAATTCTGTTACGATATCCTGATTGACACCCATGCGGCGGGTGATGTCCTCCATATCATCGGCAAGACTTCTGGTATTTCCGGCGACGCCGGAGATGCCATTGGCACTGTCGTTGACAGCTTTGGTGATGGTGCCGATGGCATCTGCAATCCCTGACATTGCATTTCTCAGGCATTCTGTCCTTTCCTGAAAGGCATCCATCGCGCGGCGGATATAGGCGGCATCCTCCTTGTACTGGCTCCCGGACTGAACAAATGCCTGAAATTCCGTGAGGACCGATTGACTCATATATGTAATCAGGTGCTCGGCGCTTTCTGAGAGATTATGTACGGCGGCGGTGACGACAGTGTTAATTTCCTGGATGCGGCTTGCGGTCTCCTGACTGGAATTTGCGAGTTCGCGCACCTCGTCGGCGACAATGGCGAAGCCTCTTCCGGCAGTGCCAGCATGGGCGGCCTCCACAGAGGCGTTTAAAGCGATCAATTGAGTCTGCTGGGCGATGGCGAGAATCTCTCCTGTCAGGGTTTGGATTTGGTCAACACTGTGGCTCTTTTCGATAGCGTCGTTCAGCGTGTTCAGCAGTTCCTTTGTCTTGGTGTCGGTGACTTTCGCGCTGGTCTGTGCAGACTGCTGCATGGCATCTGCGCGGGCATTCATTTGGATGGTATAATCCGTGAGTGTGCTGCATTCCTCCGCGATCTCATGCACGTCAAGACGAACATGTTCTGCATTGTGATTGATGGCAGTAACGTTGCCCGCCACCTCCTGAAAAGCGGCTGACAGTTCTTCGGCGAGAGCGGAGAGATCGGAGGCACTCCCTTTGGAGGCACGGGTCCGTTTCAGCACTTCACCGGTCATGGTGTTGATGCGGCCGGAACTTTCCTGGATTGTCTTTAGGATGCTCTTGACCGGAATCACTACGTAGCGGGTGATGAGTTTCAAGTCGGCAAAGACCAGCAGGACACAGAATGCCGCAGCCGTGATTCCTACTATGAGCGACATGAAGTATACGGCTGCTAGCTGCTCCCGCGCTGCCAGCGTTTGTTCACTGATGGAAGCGTTCATTGCATCGATATCGGCCTCGATCTCACTGGCGTACATGGCCACGTCGCCGTTTGCGAGCGCATAGGCATCCTGTGTCTTGCGGCTTGCGCTCGCACAGGTCAGATGGACGATCGCATGTTTGAAAGAATCATAGTCTGACAGAAGATCCTGGTAGGCTGCGCGATCTTTCGAGGATACATGCTGTTCATACTCTGCAAGCATGATATCCAGAAGTGCCTCCTCCTTTTTGATCTGTTGAACGAGGGTGGTCATGGTATTGTAGTCTGTGGCGACAATATGGCTCAGCGCCATCTTGTGAATTGTCATGGATGACTGACAGATTTCGGACAGTTCGTTTTGGCTGTCCATGTAATTGTCAGCAATCGTGGCAGCGCTTGCATTGACGTTGCGTATATTGGTGATAGAAAGTATGTTTGATAGCAGCGCTACAATGCCCAGCAGGGCGATCGGCAGAATCAACCGATGCTTTAAACTCATTGTTTTCATGATAACTGCGGCTCCTTTTTGTAAAATTCTTGCGGTTATGGGGCAGTGATGTCAGTCACCATCACATCAAGCTGCTCCTGCAAACCTTTTCCCGATGGATTTCCGGCAAGAATTTCTGTGGTAAATGTGATGACAGGTTCCCAGAAATTTCCACCGATGCGCTGTAGACAAGAAAATTCGGACTGTTCTAGCAGAGCGGCGATTGCCGGGGAATTTTGCACTTCCTCTGAGGCGGCGGCATTGATGTTGGAGGGACCCTGCCCGCGCATCAGGAAACGAAGTTTTTGGTTCTCCTCGTCTGTAATCCATTCTGCGAGTCTTGATGCCCACAATCTTTGTTTGGAGTAGGCGTTGACGCCGATCAGCTTGTAACCGGAGAATGACGCCATCTGTACTTGCTGCCCGGCGCAGGCGTAGGATGGAAGCTTCGCTGCGCCATAGCTGCTGCCCCAGATTTTTTCGACAGAGACAGCGTTCCACACGCCGTTGACGCCCGCGATGATCGTACCGTTTTCAACGCCCTCGAGGAATCCGGCATCGTCTGTGCTGATAAATCCCGGATGACTTGCAATGCCAACCATGGACTGCGCCACATCAACGCCCTTGATGCTGCCGTCCGTGGCATTCCAGGTACAGTAGTTGGTGATGCCATCGTCGTTTAATCCGACCGTGAGGCCAGTATTGCCAAAAAGCGAGTATACATACCAGCCAGACGACCATTCCATCGAAACTTTTTTGCCCTGTTCGGCGGCGATCTCCAGCATTCGGTCAAAAGAGCGGATATCCTCCCGAGTGAAATAGTCCTTATTGTAATATAGAAAATAACCATTGTCCGCCGTCAGAGGATACGCATACATAACGTCGTTCACTGACGCTGCAAGGACAGATTCGTGCAGATTTGATTCCATGATAGCGGCGGCATTGTCGATGGGTTCCAGCGCACCAGCGGCGACAAGCGTGTTTAACTGATCATCTGCGAATGCAAACACATCTGCGCCGTTTTCCAAATCTGCCATCAAAGCGTCTGTGCAGTGACCTTCACTCTGCGGCATATAGGTGATGTCAAACGCTGCCTGCCCGCGGTACTTTTCTTTGAATCCATCGATGATCTGGCCTAGCAGCGCTTCATCCTCCGCAGCGCCCCAGACAGTCAGCTGGACAGGTTCGGAAACAGAATTGGCAGCAGGCACATGGACTGCGGGGGCGGCTGCCTCCTTCTGGCATCCTGACAGAAACAGGGTCATCATAAGGACCGGAAAATATGATTTGTGTTTTTTCTTCATGATGTTCTCCATTGTTATCATACTATGTGAATCATAGTGTTTTTTTGACTTTTCTATCATAATGATAGCATTTTTCGGAGATTTTAGCAATGTGGATTTCAAGGGCATCTTACATTAATTAGGAAACAAATGTAAAATTTATATGAAATTTATGGAAAAATACCGCGATATATTATAGAATGAATGAGGAAAAGTTTGTTTAGTGGAACTGTAGACAATGAAAATGAGGAGGAACGAAATGCAGTACAAGGGGTCTAAGAGAATCAAGAGAGTTGTTGCTGTGATACTTTCGGCAGCATTAGTCTTTGCTGAGCCGCTCGAGACGAGTATTGTCCAAGCGGTAGAGACGGATGTCTATGTGCCGGATGCGGACACAGAACAGAGTGCGGAGCCAGAGGGCGCAGGTTCAGATTCGTCTCAGGCGGAGACTGGAAAGACAGAGTCATCAGAGACCATAAAGACGGAGACAGAATCGTCAAAGACGACACAGACATCGTCGGAAACAGCATCTTCTGCGGAGAGCAGTACGGAAACTGGAACAACAGAGAACAGTTCTGAGACGGAGACAAAGACCGAGACGAAAACGGAGACAGAGACAACGACAGGGAGCAGCCCTGAGACGGAGACGACAACCGAGACAGGGACAGCAGCCGAGACGGAGACGACAACCGAGACGGAGACGACAACCGAGACAGGGACGACCGAGTCAGAAACGGAAACGCAGACAACGGAGGAAGTCACTGCCAATACAGACGAGCAGACATTTCTGCTTCCGCCGGAGATCGACATCAAAGTGTACGAGCTTGAGGAGGAAGAGTATGCTGACGAAGGCGTCTTTATGCTGGCGGATACATATTTTGAGTCTGTGACTGAATTAAGGCAGGTAAATGGAAATTATCAAATTAATAATAAGGATGAGTTTGTATCATTCTTGGCAGATCGCGATAAGTATGCTGACAAGAATATAATACTGAATTGTGATATTGATATGAACGGCGGAAATGCAGTTTTCGATGCTGTCTTTTCAGGGACGTTCAACGGCAACGGTCATTCCATCACGAATATGAAGATGAAAAAAGGCTTGTTCAGGGAGATAGGGACCGGCGCGTCCGTCAAAAATCTTCATATCAGTAAAGCAACCCTGGACGGGAGCGTGGGCGCCGGTATCATCGCGGGCAAAAACAGCGGTACAATTGAGAACTGCGTTGTTACAGGAGATCTAAAATCAACCTCGGCGATGGATACCACAGCAGGTATTGCGGGCAGAAATTACGGTACGATCAGAAATTGTGTCTATGCGGGCGATATCACTGCTGCTGCGGAGACAGCGGGCAATGCGAAATATATTGCCGGAATCGCGGGCAGAAACAGTGGTACGATCGAGAGCTGCTATGCAGTCGGAGCAATCCGCACGAAGGCATCTGTTGTGGCAGGTATCGCGGCCTCCAACGATGGGGTTGTCAAAAAGTGCTATAACTATATGTCTGTGACAGGAACGCACTCTGTGGCAGGTGTGACGGCAGAGAACAGAAATACCGTGACAGGCTGTAGAAACTATGGGAGTATCACGCTGGAGAAGAGCGGCACTGGCGAACAGGCAGGCGGAATCTGTGCGGGCAACAGGGACACAGCGTTGGTCGAGAAGTCCTACAACTACGGTACAGTCACAGGATACAACAATACTGCGGGTGTCGCGGGATATACGACAGGTGTCGTTACAGAGAGTGGAAACTATGGGGATATAAGTGGTTCCGCAAACGTGGCGGGCATCGTAGGTTTGTATAAAGGCGCTGAGAGCAATGAGATTAGAAAATCTGTCAATAAAGGAAAGATCACAGGCAGCAAGACAGGCGTCGGCGGTATTTTGGGAGGTGCGCCAGACAAATGTCCGGTGAGTATTGTGGACTGTTATAATCTGGGACGCATCAGTGCGGCATCAACAGCGAACGAGATCGGCGGTATCGCGGGCATTCTGATGACTGGATCGATATCCGGCTGTTACAATACAGGTGATTTCTCGCTTGGCGATAGGTCTGTCAGAGCAGGATCGATCGCAGGATATCTGGGCAGCACGGTCTCTTGTACGGGCAGCTATTTCAAGCATGATTCGCTTGGCTGTATCTACAATAAAGATAATATTAAGGTAGCTGGAAAAGAATATGGCAGAACGGCAGAGGAGCTCAAGGCAGAAATGAAGGGACTGCCGTCGGAGAGTTATCAATATCCTGTGATCTTTGAGCCAAACGGAGGATGTTTCGACAAGTATTTTGAGATTGTGGATGACGGCGACACAGTTACGGAACCTGGAAACAGCCCCACCAAGAACAATGCAGTGTTTGAGGGATGGTATGCGGATTCGTCGCTGAATAAAACATTTAGCTTTACATCCAAGGTGACAGGCCCTAGGATCGCATATGCCGGCTGGGGCTCAGGCAGCACTGTCCCGGGTGGTGTAGAGCGCATAGAACTGCTCAATGACAAGGTGACATTGGCAGTCAAAGACACTTATGAAATCAAGGTAAAGTTCACGCCGGAGAGTGCTGATAATAAGAAAATGTCATGGGAGTCCGACGACGAGAATATCGCGACGGTGGACGAAAATGGAAAAGTCACTGCGGTGAAGGCGGGAGATACCGTCATAACAGGAAAACTTGCCGACGGTTCGCTGTCCACGGAGCTTCGCTTTAAGGTGACAGTGAGTCAGTCGGAGGTCATCATTTGGATTAGAGATGCCAATGACAAGGACGATTCAGAGTACGGCAAAGACATCAAAGATCTGGATATCGCAGCGGGAGAAACATATATTGTAGAGGCTGTTGTCAGCGGGGATACTTCGGGTGACAATCGGGTTACATGGTCCACCACAGATGATACCGTGGCGAATGTCGAGGGCATCTCGGGGCTGATTGACGGTTCTGCCAAGGCGGAGATCACGGCAAAGAAGCCTGGCAAGGCAAAGATCACCGCACAGTATAAAGATGAGATCAAGATTCTTAACGTAATAGTATGTCCGCTTGCGGACCAGCTTACGATCAAGCTTGATGACAGAGATGTCACAAACAAGACGGTAATCTATGATTATGCTACCGCAAAGTTCATCGCGGTGGGGACATCAAAAGGAAATCGGCTCGAATATCCGGTAGAGAACCTGAGTGTCAAAGTGTCGCCAAATGATGCAAGCCAGCGTGTTATATGGTCCGTGACACCTCAGAATACGGAGGATGTCAAGGATGATGAGGGCGTGCTGGAGATCATAGACAAATACACTGGAAAGATGCGCGCGCTGAGTGATGGTATCACGACAGTCACAGTGAAGTCTACAGATAAGGGCAAGAAGAGCGCCAAGGTGCGCATCAGGGTGATGAGTGTTGTCAATGAACTCACGCTGGTGCCGGAGCCTGCATCTAAGAACGGCACTGTTGTGACAGATGAGAAGGGGCGTGTGCTGCTTTCAGGAGGACAGCAGTTCAAGATTTCACCGCAGTTCTTCCCGGCAGATGCCACAGAGCGCAAGCTAAGTGTTTCATGCAGCGATAAAAATGTGCTCGAACTGGTAAAGGATGAAGGCAAGGACACCTACACCGTCACAGCCAAGGAGGTCTCTAGGGAGACAGAGGCAGTTATTACGGCGCGTTCGCTGGATCTAGGACCAAACGGAGACGGCGCGGAGGGCAGCATCCGAGTTGTGGTGAAGCCCAAAGTGACAAAGATCAATATCTATAAAGGAAACGATCTTAGAAATCCGGTGACGGATTCCAAGATTGCTGTCAATCCGCTGCGCGACGACAGGATATTTATGTTGAGTGTGAAGACAGTGCCCGATAACGCAATACCCAGTGTGACGTGGAAATCTTCCAACGAGGCGATTGCAACGCTCGAGGATAACAAGGACGGAAGCTGTACCGTGACGGTGAAGGAGAAGGCAGGACAGACTGTCATCACAGCGACCGCGACAGACGGAAGCGGTATTATGGCACAGACGACGATCAGTGTGGAACAACAGGCATCAGAGATCATCATCAAGGGAAGCCACAGGGTAATGAAGGGAAAGACAATCAAATTGACAGCAGAGATCAGACCCTTATCGGCTAAGAATAAAAATGTCACATGGGAGTCCCTGAATCCGAAGGTTGCCAAAATCGATAAGACAACAGGTGTTGTTACCGGTGTAAAAGCAGGAGATACTCAGATTGTGGCGACATCTGTAGGCAACAGTGCAATCGAAGCATACTACGCGATGACGGTCACAGAGTCCATCAAGGATTTCCAGATCATTCCTGATAATGATGTGTACTATGATGATGAGGAGCGCCCTGACAAGTCGATTGTCCTGAATAATAAATCACTTGGCTTAGATCCCGATGACCAACTCAGTGTGAAGAAGCTCAGAGTGTATGTGAGACCGAGCACTGCCTGCCAGGATGTGACATGGACATCTAGCGATGAGAGTGTGGCGACTGTCAGCCAGGATGGTACTGTCACGGCGGTGAAGCTGGGAACTGCGGTTATCACCGCGGAGTCTACAGACGGAAGCGGCAAGAAGGCAAGTGTCAATGTCGTTGTAAATACATTGGCAAAGAGTGTCAAGATCACAGGAAGCCATTACATCGGCACAGGCAAGACGATACAGCTCAAGGCAGAAGTAGGAGGAAGGGACGCACTGAACAAGGCGGTCAGATGGTCAAGCTCCAACAGCAAAGCAGTTTCTGTGGATGACAAGGGAAATATCACTGCCATTCGGAAGAATGGTACGGTGACGATCACTGCGGAGGCGGCAGACGGCGGCGGAGCATATGATACGTTTGAAGTCTATATCATGCGGACAAAGCAAAAGATCGAGATTCGGTGTCTCGATGAGGACCGATATCCGATCGAGATAAAGAGCAAAAAGAAAAATATCTATTGTGACATGAATGACCAGCAGCGGGGAACGCTTCAGTTGGCAGCAGATTTCACGGGGGAGGCGATCACAGAGGAACCCGGTGAGATCAAATGGAGCAGCTCTAATGATGCGATTGCCGAGGTTGATGAGGATGGAAATGTCACCTTGGTTTCAGATGGCAAGGTGACGATCACCGCAGCGAGCACAGATGGTTTTAACAGCAAAGACACCTGCACGATACATGTTGAGAATGCGGCGCCGGTCATCACAGGCTCAGACAGAGTTGCAGTCGGCAAGAAGGTGAAGCTCTCTGCGGGAAAAACAGCGATCAGTGAGTGGAGATCTTCCAACAAATCGGTTGCCACCATCGACTCAAAAGGACAAGTGTCAGCAAAGAAAAAAGGAACTGTCACAATTACGGCAATCCCTAAGAAGGGCAGTCCATCCAAGTTTGCACTCGAAGTGACAAGTGCCATCAAGAAGGTTGATATTGCGCTGGATGGCGGCAGTACACTGGTTTCTGGCAAGAAGCTTGGCGTGGATATTGTCAGGGGCTATAACGGCAATCCCAATGTGAGCCTCATGGCGATTGTGGACGGGGAAGCGGATACTTATGATGAGTATGTGACCTGGAAATCGAGCAAGAAGTCCGTTGCGACGGTGGACAAGCGGGGTGTCGTGACACCTGTCAAGGCAGGAACTGCCAAGATTACAGCGACAGCGGCAGACGGAAGCGGCAAGAAGGCCACTGTGACGATTGTTGTGGCAAAACAAGTGACAAAGTTAGTGCCAGAAAATGTGAAGGTTACGGAGAGCGGCGCAGGTGAAGTCAGTGTAGCGCACAAGAAATCCGTACAGTTGAAGGTCGGCTTTAGACCGCTTGCATCCACGACGAAGAAAGTAACGTGGAAAGTGGCAGACGAGGACAAACCTTACATCTCTGTGTCAAAGACAGGAAAGGTCACTGCCAAGAAATATCTGAGTGGTAAGGCGTATGCCACAGTGATTGCGACTGCGGGAGACAACAGCGGGGTGACTTGTGAGTTCCATGTATCCATCGCAAATCCAGTCAAGAAGGTTGTCATCATGCAGAACGGAAAAACGGACGAGTATAAGACAGACGATACGCTGGGCATCGACATCGATGATGAGAATGTACGGCTCAGCGCCAAGCTGCTCACGACTTCCGGGGAAAAGATGGATAATCAAAAGGTAGTCTGGAAGTCCGGCAATAAAAAGATCGTGAATGTGGACAGCAACGGTAAGCTCACCTGCTTGAAGGAAGGAAAGACAACATTGACAGCGACAGTGCAGGATGGCACAAATAAGAAATGCAAGATCAATGTGTATGTCGGTACGATTATCACAAACCTTTATGCAGATGAAGTGCTTGACAGCAAGATTGATAAGCTCAGGAAAAAGGGCGATACGCTGAATCTGGCGGACTATATCTCCGTGCGGCCGATCACTGCGACCAAGCAGACTTTTAAGTACAAGTCAAGCAATAAGAAAGTAATACAGGTTTCATCGAAAGGAAAGATTACAGTCAAGGGCAGAGGATCAGCGACCATCACAGTCACCACCACAGATGGCTCCAATAAAGAATTGCTGATACCGATCACAATATCTTAAATCTTAAATAGTGTATTCCAATCACTGGAATACGCTATTTTTTTCTACATATACTAGGAATTAATCCGAAATTGTGATATTATCTGTAAAGGTATGATATCATTTTATGAAAAACAGGAGCAAGTGTCATGGTTTTTAACTCATATAGTTTTCTTATTTTCTTTCCGATTGTCGTACTGATCAACTTTTTGCTGCCAAAGAAGATACAATATCTCTGGCTGCTTGCGGCAAGCTATTATTTTTATATGAACTGGGATGCCAGGTATGTGCTGCTTTTGTTGTTTTCCACAGGTGTCACTTATCTGAGCGGCATCGTGATTGAGCGCGCTGAAACAGCGCGGGGGAGACGGGCAGCAGTCGCTGTCAGCTTTGTGCTGAATATCGGAGTGCTTTTCTTTTTTAAATATTTTGATTTTGCGGTGGACACACTCAATCTTGCCCTCTCGCAGTTTGGTCTAACACTGCCAAAGCCGGCATTTGGCTTGCTGCTGCCAGTCGGCATCTCCTTCTATACATTTCAGGCATTGAGCTATACGATGGATGTGTACCGCGGAGATATCGCTGCCGAGCGGAACTTTTTCATGTACGCTCTGTTTGTGTCTTTTTTCCCACAGCTTGTGGCAGGGCCGATCGAGCGCTCCAAGAATCTGCTGCGGCAGGTGAACCAGCCACACTCGTTTGATTATGACAAGATGCGGGAGGGGCTGCTTGTCATGTTATGGGGATTTTTCCTCAAACTGGTGATAGCGGACAGAGTGGCAATCATTGTCAATACAGTCTATGGGGATTATCCGCAGTATGGAGGGATGTATATTATTGTGGCATCTGTGTTGTTTGCCATACAAATTTACTGCGATTTTGCAGGATATTCGACGATTGCTATCGGTGCGGCAAAGGTGCTGGGCTTTCAGTTGATGGAGAATTTTGACTGTCCGTATTTTGCGTGCAGTATCGGTGAGTTCTGGCGCAGATGGCACATCTCGCTGTCGAGCTGGTTCCGCGATTATCTCTATATTCCGCTGGGAGGGAACCGCCGCGGAACGTTTGTGAAATATCGAAATATTGTCATTGTGTTTCTAGTCAGTGGTCTGTGGCATGGCGCGGCGGCTACGTATGTGATGTGGGGGCTGATTCATGGTCTCTATCAGGTAGTCGGCGGCATCACCAGACCGGTGAGGGACAAGCTCAATATCGTATTTGCGCTAAAGCCCGAGAGCATCGGACACAAGCTGGTCAGCGGTCTTATTACCTTTGGGCTTGTCGATTTTGCCTGGATTTTTTTCAGGGCAGAATCGATTGGGGATGCGGTCGCGATGATCAAGAGTATGGTGCACATCGGCAATGTCAGTATCTTGTGGGATGGTTCACTGTATGAGCTGGGACTCAGCGCGAAGAGCTTTATGGTATTGTTGTTTGGCGTGGCTGTGATGATTGCGGTGGATGCTCTCAAATACAGGGGAGTCAGGGTTCGGGATGTGTTGATCGATCAGGAATTGTGGTGCAGATGGCTGTGCTACATCACTGCATTTTGGTTTATTCTGGTATTTGGTGTGTGGGGAGGGAGCTATGATGCCTCGAGCTTTATTTACTTCCAATTCTAGGCAGATAAAGATGAGGAGAGTGACGGCGGTCATCTGTTTTAGCCTGCTTGTAATTCTGGTGGTCGGTGCGACCCAAAAGCTGTTTGAGCGTAAGTACAGCTATGCAAAGTATTATGACTTTTACCAGCAGGAGGAGGACTTTGACGTACTGTTTCTGGGGACGAGCCATGTACTCAACGCGGTGTATCCGATGGAACTGTGGCGGGATTACGGCATTGTTTCCTACAATATGGCAAACCATTCGGAGAACATCTGTACAAATTACTGGCAGCTGCGCAATGCGCTGGCGTACACGACGCCCAAGGTTGTGGTCATTGACCTGTATGCCGTGGATGGAGATAGTAAAGTAAATGAGCAGTACCTGCATAATTTTACGGACGCGATGCCTTTCTCCACGCTGAAAATCGAGATGGTCCGTGATCTGTTAGTGCCTGAGAAGCGCATGGAGTATCTGTTTAATCTATCTCTGTATCATAGTCGATGGGAGGAGCTTGGCAGGGAGGACATCCAGCCGAAAACCGGACTCGAGAAAGGGGCGGAGCTGCGGGAGGAGGTCACTGTCAATGTGCCGCCGACACTGATACCGCAGGAGGAGTATGACCCGACAGACCGCTTAAATAAACAGTACTTACAGAAGATCATTGACTTGTGCAAGGCACAGCAGATTGAGGTGATCTTGATGTATGTTCCCTACACGATGCCGGAGGGGGATCAGCAGGTGGCAAATTGGGGCTATGCAGCCGCAGAGAAAAATGGGATTCCATATTTGAATTTTGTCTATGAAGATTTAGAGATCAACTACGCGACAGACTGTGCGGACGAGGCGCATCATCTGAATGCCTCCGGCGCGAAGAAGGTGACGGATTATCTGGGAAACTATATCAGGACGCACTATGATGTGGCGGATCAACGAAAGCAGCCAGCGTACGCCTCCTGGCACGAAGACTATGAGGAGTACCGCCAGATGAAGCAGGAGTGGCTGGACAGTCAGCAGAATGCATGGTCGTACCTGATGCTTTTAAATGACAGGGATTATCTGACGAAGCTGTACGCCACAGAGACTTCTTTTGTTTTTCAGGATCAGCAGATGAAGGAGCTGATCGGAAACATCGGTGTGTACGGCAGTGTGGTGCGTATGGCGCCGACGGAAGTCGATGCTTTGGGGATTGTCGATGACAATACAGTCCAGGTTCGTGTCTACACCGCAGACGGAGGTGCGCTCGTCAGCACACGGACGCTGGTCCGAAGCGGCGAGGACGAGTATGAGATGCAGTAAAAGGCAGCATGATGAGAGATCGCATAGTATAAAGGGAATGAGGTTAATTGTATGTGTGGAATAGCAGGCTTTTGTAACAATCCTGCAAATTGGAGAGAAAATATAGAGAAAATGAACCGGCGGATGCGGCACAGGGGCCCGGACGCCGGGGGAATCTGGGCAAATGAGGACGCCACCGTCGTACTCGGACATCGCAGGCTCTCCATTGTGGATTTGTCGGAGACCGGAGCGCAGCCGATGCACTCGGCGTCCGGCAGGTATGTGTGTGTGTTTAACGGAGAGATCTACAATTACCGAAGGCTGCGAGACAAGCTGTTAAAGGAGAAAAAGGTCGCCGCCTTTCGGGGAACGTCAGACACAGAAGTGCTGCTCGAGGCGTTTGAGGCATACGGCGTGGTTGAGACGATCAGACACTGCAAGGGCATGTTCGCAATCGCCCTTCTCGACAGACAGACTGGAAGGCTGACGCTGATCCGCGATCGCATCGGGGAGAAGCCGCTCTATTATGGGTTTGTAAACGGACATTTTGTGTTTGCATCAGATATTGGCAGTATTCGCGTGCTGGATCATTTTAAGAATGCGATTGACACAAAGGTACTGCAATTGTATTTTATACATGGATATATCCCAGCACCGTACTCGATTTATCAAAATATCTACAAACTGGATGCAGGCTGTATGCTGGAACTCGACGCACCCTATCAGGAACCGAAGGTACAGACATACTGGTCAGTGCGCGAGACGGCAAAATACGGACAGTCACATCCGTTTCAGGGGAGCAGGCAGGAGGCTGCGGACGAGCTGGAGCGTCTCTTGAAAGCTTCGATCAAAGAACAGATGGTGGCGGATGTTCCAGTCGGCGCGTTTTTGTCGGCGGGGATTGACAGTAGTACCGTCGTGGCGCTGATGCAGGCACAGTCGGCGCGCAAGGTCAGAAGCTTTACGATCGGCATGGAGGACAAGGCATACAACGAGGCAGTCTATGCCAAGGAGATCGCGCAGCATCTTGGCACAGAGCACACGGAGCTGTACATCACGGCGGAGGATGCCAAGGCAGTGATTCCCAGACTGGCGTGGATGTATGGCGAGCCGTTTGCCGATTCCTCACAGATTCCGACCTATTTGGTGAGCAAAATGACGAGAGAACACGTGACGGTATCGCTGAGCGGCGATGGCGGTGATGAACTTTTTTGCGGTTATACGACCTACTCATCCATCAACCGCATCTGGAGCAAGATGAAAGCCTACCCGTACTGCATACGCAGGCTTGCCAGCAGCCTTCTGGTCGGCAATCCACTGATTCGAAACCAGCAGATGCTACAGACCAAGGCGTATCTGCTCGGAGCCAGGAGTCCAGAGCATCTCTATGAGCTCTCCAATGCGCAGGAGGCATCGAATCTAAATATCGCGCTCGAGCGGGCGGTATACCCGTACAAGCACAATAGCTTCCCGTACGGTGCACTCAACGACACGCAGAACAGTATCATGCTGATGGACATGGAGGTCTATCATCCAGACGACATTCTGGTCAAGGTAGACCGTGCGGCGATGGCGGTATCGCTGGAGACGCGTGTGCCGATGCTGGACAGGGATGTCGTCGAGTTTGCATGGACGATTCCGATGTCTTACAAAAAGCAGGGGGATGAGGGCAAGCTGGTATTGCGGGATGTCCTATATCGTTATGTGCCGAAACAGATGATGGACCGCCCCAAGAAGGGATTTTCGATACCGATCACACAGTGGCTGCGGGAACCGGGGCTGAGGGAGTGGGCAGAGTCTCTGTTGGATGCCAGTCTGATTCGGCGTCAGGGAATTTTGAATGCGGAGGAAGTGCATCGAATCTGGCGGGATTTTATAGACAATGGTAACTGGCGCATACAGATTTGGTACATGTTAATGTTCCAGTCATGGATGCAGGAGAATGAAAGTAGCATGGAGGGATAAAATGAATCAACAAAACACAGCGCCCATTGGCGCGTATATCAAGATAGCTAGACCCGATCACTGGGTTAAAAACGTATTTATCATGCCGGGGCTTGTCCTCGCGTTGATACTGATTCGTATGCCGGACGACTGGGGCGTCTTTGCGCTTAAGCTTGTGGCAGGGTTTTTTGCCACATGCTTTATCGCATCGGCAAACTATGTGATCAATGAATGGCTGGACGCGGAGTTTGACAAGTACCACCCCACGAAGAAAAACAGACCCGTTGTCAGTCAGAATATGAAATTTTCGCTTGTCATGGCAGAGTATGCGGTGTGTACTGTGCTGGGACTTATATTGTCTATAATAGTCAATATCCCTTTCCTGCTGACAGAGATCTGGCTGCTGGTTATGGGTGTCCTGTACAATGTCAAGCCGATTCGGACAAAAGATGTCGTGTATCTGGATGTTTTGTCCGAATCCATCAACAACATGATACGTCTTTTGCTTGGCTGGTTTATCGTCTGTGAGGATGTGTATCCACCCTCAAGCATCTTGGTGGGCTACTGGATGGCGGGGGCGTTTTTGATGGCGGTGAAACGCTACGCGGAGTACCGCATGATCAATAATCCAAGCCTGGCAGGGTCCTACCGCAAGTCCTTTGCGACTTACACAGAGGCATCTTTACTGTGTTCTTCGTTTTTCTATGCGCTCTGTGCGACCTTCCTAATAGGTATTTTCTTATTGAAGTATAGAATTGAGTACATCGTGGCGATACCTGTGTTGTTTTTGCTGTTCTGTTATTATCTGTACATAGCGCACAAGCCTGACTCGGCGGCGCAGAAGCCGGAGAAGCTGTTCCGGGAAAAGAAGCTGATGATTCTGGTGGGCGTGCTGGTGGTGCTGTTTGCAGTGCTTACCGTGGTGGATATACCTATTATGAAGATGTGGGAGACTGCGTTCTTTATCCCGACGAGGAAATGAGGTGTGTATGAATCAGAGCAGTATGAGAAAAAAGAGCCTGTATGACTATCAGGTGGTGATTTTTGACTTAGATGGGACGCTCTATTATCAGCAGCCGTTCCGCCTGCGCATGATACGGTTTCTCGCGCGGCATGTCCTGACGCATCCGTGCTGCATAAAGGATTTTCTGATCATCTATAAGTATCGAAAAGTGCGGGAAAAATGGGAGTTGTATGAGAAGCAGTGCGCCCAGGAGCCAAGATACAGTGCGCTCGGATTAGAGGACAGGCAGTATCAGTATGTGGCAGATCAGATGAAGACAGAGCGCACTCGGGTGAAGAAGGTCATCGCGTTCTTTATGCTGGAGATGCCGCTTCGCTTCCTTCCGGCGTACAGAGATGAAATTCTCGCGAATGCCATTGATGCACTGCACAGACAGCATAAAACGGTGGTGGTCTACTCTGATTATCCTGTGGAAAAGAAGCTAAAGGCACTCGGCATCCGCGCAGATCGCTGCTATACCTCGGCAGATGCGCGCATCGGTGCCATGAAGCCAGATCCCAAGGGGATCGCGGTGATTCTATCTGACACAAACTGTCCGGCGGCGAATGCGCTGATGGTCGGCGACCGCTATGAGAAGGATGGACTCGCCGCCAGGGACAATGGCGTGGATTACCTGATCGTCGGTAAGACCCAGAAGGAACGGTCGGCAGTCGGTTAGCTGCGTCTTAAACGATGGTCGATCCATGTGAGCAGTTTCTCGACATAGAGACCCATCACGAACACGATAAAGACAGACGGTACCAACAGCAGCCCATAGAGCAGCAGATCATTGTAGGTGCCGTTATTCTCTGTGAGAAAATAGTTCAGTGCTTTCATGCCGTACCAGCAGATGAGCGGGTGGGCAAGATACATGCCATAGGAGTTTCTGCCGCACTGTGCAAGAAATTCTGTGAGCGGATTAACGTGCGGCGAATGTTGTTTTTTTCCGCGCAGCGTTTTGAGACGGATCTCAATATGCAGGAGTGCGACGGCAAGCCAGTATGCAGACAGACCGACGAGCGACGGGAGCAGGGCGTAGGTCCGATCAGAAGTCGGATTCATAAACCAATAGACACAAAAGCCCGTCGTCACCGCAAACAGCAGCATGGAGACCGCAAGGGGAAATCTGGCACAGAAGCGGGCGTTCTTTTTCTCCTGAAAAAATAACAGGATACCGAGGCAAAAGCAGGGCAGATGGTTTGTGAAAAAGAAATACAAAAAGGTGTTGTTGTCGAGGTACAGTTCATTGTCCGACATGTCGGAGATTCGGCCAAGCAAAAATACGTTCAGGATGAGCAGCGCGATCGGGAGTATTGGCATACACAGCGGATGGATGCGGCGCAGTCTGCGAACGATGCCATACAGAAATGGAAATGCCAAATAGAGCAAAAAAGCGGTCCCGATATACCAGCCTCCGGGAAAGACGGAGTTGATGTAGTCAGGAAACAGCCCGTGCAGGAAAAAGACATTCGTGAGAATGCCGGGCAGTTCGCGGTTCATGATAAAGCCGGGAGGGAAACTGAGCACATTGATCAGCAGTATATTTAGTCCGAAATGGATTATCATAAAGAGTAGAAATCCCGGCGCTAGTCTCAGATAACGGCGCAGCACAAAACGCAGGAGCTTTGGCGCGCGGCGCCTGCGGCGGTTTGACTCCGACAAATGCTCCCAGGAGTAGCAGAGGGCAAAGCCCGACACGAAGAAGAATAGCTGGCATCCCATCTGACCGTAATTCATCAGCGGTCGCAGTCCAGACATGTCCTGCATGATGAAGTGTCGGTTATGGACGATGATGATCATAATGATGCCAAGTCCTTTGATAATATCCATTGATTTTAATTTTTGATTCATAGCTGCCTCCTGTAACGTTTCTCTTTCATGTATTCTTTATATAGTGTAACATGTTTTGGCGGATATGAAAATACTGAATCAGCATGGATCTGCAATGCACTGATAATGGAGGAAAAATGGTATTTGTATTGTTGAATTGGATTTATATTGTCACAACGTCCTTTCTTGTCGGATACGCAGTGTGCGGTATGCTCTCTGGCGTGCTGGGATATCAGGTAAGGGAGCCTGTCAGTATGGTGGGGGTCGGACTTGTGACCGTCACAGTGTATGCGCAGGCGTTCAGCCTGTTTTATAAAGTTGGCGCGGCGGCAAATCTGGTTTTGGTGCTTGTCTGTCTGGTGATCGCGTTGGCGGCGCGGCAGCAAATCATTGCATATATCGGCAGTGCTTGGCAAGACAGCGGTGCCGTGTGGAAAGCTGTTTTGGCAGTCAGTATTGTCGTGTGGTGTTTTTGTACTTCGAGAGGTTACATGCACTATGACTCTGATCTCTATCACGCGCAGAGCATCCGCTGGATTGAGGAGTACGGCGTTGTGAAAGGACTGGGCAACATCCATGTGCGCTTTGCATACAACAGTTCGTTTTTTGCCTTGTCCGCGCTCTACAGTATGCGGTTTCTGGGCGTCAGGCCGCTTCATACAGTCAATGGTCTGCTGGCGCTGCTGCTCTGGACGCAGGTACTGCCGCTGTTCGATATCAAAAAACGCAGAGGCAGTAGGACGCTCGTTGCAGATTTTGCGCGGCTTGGCGCCCTGTATTATCTGACGGTGATCTACAGTGATGTGGTAGCGCCCGCGTCGGACTATGCGATTATGTGCACGGTGTTTTTGATCATCATAAAATGGCTTGCGTTGTTAGCGCGTGGGGAGGAATCCGCCGCGCCCTATGCATTGTTATGCGTGGCATGTGCGTTTGCCGTGTCGCTTAAGCTGACGGCAGGGCTGATCTTGATTCTGGTGGCAAAACCAGCAGCGATGCTCCTTGGCGCGCTGGATGCGAAAAGAAAATGGCGGGAGATCGGCATCTATCTGCTGCTGGGGATTGTGACAGTGGCGCCGTGGCTAGCGAGGACGGTGATTTTGTCTGGATATTTGCTCTATCCGTTCCCGGCGCTGGATGTATTTTCTGTGGATTGGAAGATGGACGCTGCGACCGCCGCGCGCGATGCGGCGGAAATCAAAGCATACGGCAGGGGACTCAACAATGCAGAGCTCGTGAATCTTCCGCTGTCAGCGTGGATGCCGGCATGGTTTCAGGCGCTGCCCACACTGGGGAAGCTGTTTATCCTTGCTGATATCGGATGCCTGCTGATCTTCGTGCTTCTGGTCATCAGGGCAGTTTGCAGGGCGCGCAGAGGGGAGCAGACGCAGGGGGAATACCTTCTCGTGCTCGGCGCAGTGATGGCATCGTATGGATTTTGGCAGTTTTCTGCGCCGCTTTTGCGATATGGATATGCCTATGTACTGCTAGTTTTTATGATAACAATAGGTATTTTATGTGATATTTTGATAAAATACTTTGACAAACGGCAAAAAAAGGATATGATAGAAAAGACGGCTGTTGCAGGTGTTGTTCTGCTCTGGGCTTTTATGGCAGTGAAGATGGGAACGCTCGTGAGATATGTGTGTGCGGTGTGGCATCAGACAGCATATGTATGGCAGCAGGATTATGGAAAGTATGAGCTGGATTGTTATGAGGTAAAGGGTGTCCGGTTTTATTATCCAATACAGGGAGATCGGACAGGATATGAACACTTTCCATCGCTTCCGCGGCAGACAGAGATTTATTTCAGGGGAGAATCCATGGATGAAGGTTTTTGGTCCGAAACGAAAGGAATGGAGACAAATGGTGAGAGATAAAAGTGTGAAAACAGGTGTTGTGGCAGTTTGTGCAGCAATGATGCTGCTGTGTTCGTCAGAGGTATATGTAGCGGAGCTTACGGACGGGGCGGCGCCCGCAGCGGAGATGACCGAGGCACTGCCGGCTGATGTCTCAGAAGCGCAGTCAGACGTATTGCCGACTGATGTCTCAGAAGTGCAGTCAGAGGCACTGCCGGCTGATGTCTTAGAAGTGCAGTCAGAGGCACTGCCGGCTGATGTCTCAGAAGCGCAGTCAGACGCATTGCCGGCCGATCTGCCAGAGTTGCAGCCGGAGGAATTGCAACAGCAGCTACAGTTGCAGTCTTTAGACAGTGAGACAGCAATGATTGTGGCAGAGCAGATGAAGGTTCAGCAGCAGGGGTATGCGCTGGATCAGTATCACAATATCAATGTACTGGGAGATTCGTTGACAGAGGGCGTGGGCGCGCGGACGCCGGACAAGGCGTACCCGGCAGTGTTAGCAAAACTTACAGGCGCAAAGGTGAACAATTATGGCGTGTCCGGTTCAAGAATCACAGATATTACTGTCGATTATACCAACCCTGGGTCATTTGTAGACAGAATGTATTCAATGGACAAGAATGCGGATCTTGTGATCGTGTTCGGCGGCACGAATGATTTCTGGTTCGGAGACTGTCCCATCGGGAAGCGCACGGACACCAAACCAAGTACTTTTTATGGTGCACTAAACACCATGATCCCCTATCTCAAGAATGCCTATGCGGCAGATATCGTCTTTATTGTGCCTTATCAGCAGAGCAAGGATGCCGATGAGACACATCCCTATAAGCGGAGCACGCACGGAAATTATGGCACAGGCACACTCAGCCAGTACCGCATCGCCATGTTGGACAGATGCCAGTATTATGGCATTCCTGTGCTGGACTTGTTTGCAGATTTCGATTTAAATACTGCCGATAACCGCGAGGCGCTTGAAAAATATGGTAATTTTATATGTGACGGCTGCCATCTCAACGATGCAGGCTACAATCTGCTCGCGCGTAAGCTCTATCAGTTCATCATGCAGGATTTCTCGCAGTACGTGCCTGCGTACACGACCATCAATGACATGGTGTTTGAGACAGCGGCGTTGCCTGCACTGATTCAGGACGGGAACTTTGTCATGCCAAACGGTCAGGTGATACCTGCCAAAGAAGGCTTTGCGGCGGACCCTGCGCTGCCGCTGCAACAGTTGTATCAAAATCTTATCGTCTCGGCAATGTATTAAGGAGAGTGCAGGATGAACGTGTTCAAGAAGTATTGGCACTGGATGCTGGCAGCAATCATCTTTGTCTTTGAGGCAGGGGTATTGTTTGCTCTCCGAGAAGACATCTATGTGGGAATCTGCGATAATCTTGACCTCTTTATCACACAGTTAAAGATGCTCGCTGACAATCATGCATTTTTTGCTCATGGCCAGGAGATGCCAATTCTTGGCAGCATCGATAGAAATTATTTTCCGTCAGAGTTCTCGCTGTACAATCTGTTGTATCTGCTGCTGCCAGATCTCTATGCCTATATTGTTGGATATCTGCTGCGGCTCTTGCTCGCGATGGTCTCCTGTGTGCTGCTTGCGCGGCTTTTGCTTGCACAGGCGTATCGCAGGTACGAGAAACCTGTCATTCTGACAGCCATAGCGTTTGCGCTGCTTCCAGTCTATCCTATGTATGGGCTGTGTTTTGCCTCGATGCCGCTGATTTTATATTTGTTTGTTCGCATTTACAGAGAGCCGCGCTGGTGGCTGTATCTGACAGTATTTCTATATCCTTTGGTGTCGTATTTTACGTTCTTTGGTGCGTTTTTGCTGGGCTATCTGTTGATCGCAGTGGTTGTCTTATGGATTCGGGACAGGAGGCTGCCGCTATCGCTTCTCGGCGCGTTTGCGGCGCTGGCAGCAGGCTTTGTGTGCTTTGAGTACCGCCTGTTTGGCGTGATGCTCCTGTCCGACGAGGAGACAATCCGCAGTACGATGGTGACTGCAAGCTATGATGCGAGCGCGCTGTGGCGTTGTTTTGTGGATGTGTTCCTGCACGGATTTTCACATGCTAGGTCCGCTCATATGTATTTTGTCCTGCCTGTGTGTGCAGTCTATTTTATATGGAACAATTTCATGTATCTATCGGGCAGAAAGACAGGAAAGATCTATGCGGATGTTTATAATATCACGGTGCTGTTCATTCTATTTAACTGTGCAGTCTATGCGCTTTATTTCTGGGAGCCGCTGAGAGTGTTGGTGGAGACCATTCTGCCGCCGCTAAAGGGATTTCAGTATGGCAGAACGATATTTTTCAATACGTTTGCGTGGTATTTTGCGTTTTTTATCGTCGTAAAATCTGTGTTTTGCCAAAGACAATGCCTTGCGTATATCGCCTGTATTGTCTCGATATTGATTGTCGGGGCAACGCAGAGTGAGTACAGTGATTTTTATAATACCTGTTATTGTAATTTGTACAAGCTTGTAAAGCACACAAAGGTCAATCAGCTAAGCTACGGCGAGTTTTATGGCGGTTCTCTGATAGACAGAGTCAAGGCAGATATTGAGTATACGCCGGACCAAGGAGCATGTGCGTATGGGTTTCACCCGGCGATGCTGTCCTACAACGGCATTACGACCATCGACGGCTACTGCGGCTATTACAGCCAGTCCTACAAGGAACAGTTCCGCGCGGCGATTGCGCCTGCGCTGGATGCAAGTCCAAACTGGAAGTCTTATTATGACGACTGGGGCTGCCGCGCATATCTCTTCTCTGCAACTGGAGAGAATCTCTATGATTTCGGCGCGAATGCCGACGCTGTACCACAAGAGATTCTGATTGACACGCCGGCATTGAAGGCGCTGGGGTGTGATTATATTTTTTCACGTGTGGAGATCACCAATGCCGATCAGATGCAGCTTCGTCTGGTCAACGCCTATCAGGATGACGAGATGCCATATGCGGTGTATCTGTATAGTTTAGAATTGTGAAGTCACAGCGGTTGAGCGTTTATACAACGTTTTCACACAAGGGATCTCTTGACAATTCTGTAGAGTATATTGAAAGGAAACGATAGATATGAGTAAGAAAAGAGTATTGCTGTTTTACCCGCCAGGGGCGCTTTTTCAGAGAGGGGAGGACCGCTGTCAGCAGAACATTGATGACGGTTCGGCACAGGCGATGCGCGCCTGCAATGACTTAGGCTACGCGGCGGCAATCTTGATGCGAAGCGGCTATGAGGTAAAGCTTCAGGACTATCAGACACAGGGTGACACCTTTGACGTGCTCTTAAAGGACATGGAGGCATTCAAGCCGGATATGATCATGATGAGTATCACCAACACGACCATCTTTGACGACATCAAGGTCGTGAATGAGCTGAGTGAGCGGTATCATCCGATCGTCGTATTAAAAGGTGCGCTGTTCTATGCGCCGGAGCAGGCGATGCTCGATATGCTTGATCTGTCGAATGTGGATTATCTGATTGGCGGTGAGATTGATTTCTGCATCGGAAAAATAGCAGATTATTGCTTTAAGGGGCTTGGAAAACCTGAAGAGATCAATAATATATTATATAAGGATAAAGACGGCAGGATGATTCCCACGCGTTTCCATGTGTGGGATGATGATTTGGATGCACAGCCGTTTCCGGCGCGGGAGCTGATGCGAAATGAGTTGTATATCCGCCCGGACACAAAGGAGCCAATGGCGACGATTCAGACGGCCAGAGGGTGTCCGAGCCAGTGTGTGTTCTGCCTGACACCGGAGATTTCCGGCAAGCGCGTGCGTTTTAGAAGTCCGCAGAATGTACTCGACGAGATGATTGAGTGCTACGAGAAGCATCATATCCGCAATTTCTTTTTTAAGGCAGATACCTTCACAATCAATCCGGCGTGGGTGAAGGAGATGTGCGAGCTGATCATCGGTTCAAGGATTTACGGCAAGATCGAGTTTACAGCGAACTCGCGCGTGCGGCCGCTCAGCAAGGAGACGCTAGAACTGATGAAGAAGGCAGGATGCTTTCTGGTGGCGTTTGGCTTTGAGTCCGGCAGCGACGAGATGCTAAAGACCATGCGCAAGGGCACGACGGTTGAGGAGAACCGCCAGGCGGCGAGATGGTGCAAGGAAGTAGGCCTAAAGTTTTGGGGCTATTTTGTGATCGGTTTTCCGTGGGAGACAAGAGAGGATATTCTTTTGACCAAAAAGCTTGTGATGGAGACGGACCCTGATTTTATTGAGGTCACGATCGCGCTGCCCTTTTATGGGACTCCGATGTATGAGACCTGCAAGGAGGAGAAGCTGTTGGAGAAGTCTGTGCTTGGCAGTGATTTCTTTCACTCCAGCACCAAGGGGACCAAACATTTGACACTCGAGGAGGTCATGAAGCTTCGCAAAAATATATTGCTGAGCTTTTATCTGAGACCCAAATATATTATCAGAAGGATGGGGGACTGCGTCAAAGACCCAGGCATCTTTATACAGTATGCCAAGTATGGGATGAAACTGGTGGTCAATTTGTTTAAATAGGATGGATGATTCATTCAAAAATTCATTTTCGGAGCATTGTATGAGAATAGCACAAAAAGTGTGTCTGCCGGAATGGGTGACGGCAGGTGTGGCATTTGTTTACTACTGGATTATGGCGCTGTACAAGCTGACCGAGGCCCCGATCTGGCAGGATGAGGCGATGGAGTTTTATTGTTCTCTGCCTGTCAGGGGCGCCATCAGAGGTGTGACAGCGTATGATACGATGTACGAGCGCATGGTGAGGATACAGCAGCAGCCGCCGTTGTATAACTGGATCATGAGTCTATGGCTTCAGGTGAGTGAGGGAGAGTGGTGGTTCCGCTTTTCGAGTGTTGTGTTTGGCTTTGCCGCAGCGCTCGGACTTTATTTTGTGATTAGAAAGCTTTGTGACCGCTATATGGCGGCTTTTTGTGTTGTCATTTATTCGAGTATCTATATTCTTATGTACTATATGAAGGAAGCGTCGGAGTATGCAGTGCTGCTCATGTTCTTGTTTTGGCTGCTCTATGTGTGGTTTCTTCTGTGTGAGCGACGAAGCGTTGGACGCCTGGCAGTCTTTACAATCTTGTGTGTGCTGTCTGTGTTTACGCATTATGGCGCGGTGTTTGTCGTGGTGCCTTTTGGAATCAGCATTCTAATAATGACAGCGCGGGAAAAAGAATGGCGCAGTTTTTGGGGGAGCCTGCTTTCGTTTGCGGCAGCTGGTGCAGCAGGGGGCTTTGTGCTCCTATGGTTTTTTATGATACCTCAGTCCGCAAACCAAGTCTCCACTCTTTTTTCAAAGCAGAAGATTATCATCGAGCGCGGCAGCATTTTTGGCGATTTTCTGAATAGTATTATGTGCGTGTTCAAGTGGTGTGCGATCGACATGGACAGGGATTGGGAGAAAATATGGTGGCTGATCATAGCGGCAATGATCGTTCTTGCGCTCATCGTGGTGTTGGTGACGGTTCTTACCACGCGGAAAGTTATCCGCATCTATGTTTACTGCAACATTGCGGTCTATCTGTTGTACTATATCATTACCAAACTCAATATTTATGCCTATGGATGGTATGGAAACCGCTATAATATGTTCCTGTTCCCGCTGTGGTTTGTGCTGATTGCGGTGTGCCTGTATGAGCTGGTGATGATTCTGCGGCAAAGCCGTGTTCCCGTGCTGTCGCGGTTTGTGTCGAGGGCGGTGCAGACAGGACTTATCATCGCAGGCATTGTGTATTGTGTTTATGGGGATTATCGTATTAGCTGTCACTGGGCGAAGATGGATTTGCGCAGAGTGGTTCAAGAATGGTATGCGCGCGACGGCTACGAGGTTCCGACGATGCTGGATTTTCACCAGCGATATGGTTTTGTGTACTACTTCACGCACGATGCGCAGTATGAGGAATCGCAGTGGGAGCAGATTCTCTACAATGACGAGGTGGAGACATACGCTGCGACAGACACACAGATCTGGAAGACATATCTGGAGAAAGTGTATGACAGTCAGATGCCGGATGCGCTGTATCTGGTGACGGGGCAGTGGAATGCATTTGTGGACACGTTTGTGGAGCTTGGATACAAGGTGGAACCTATTGTGGATATCAATGCAAAGCTCTATTATTTAAAAAGAGATGAAACCGATTCTTAGTCTGTAATAAAGACAAGAGGACGGGTTAGACGGTAAAGGAGATGAAAGCGGTGCGGCGAAGGTATGCAAATAGCAGGACAACAAAAAATTTCAGGATGCATATAGGCAGGGCAGTGAAATGGCTGGCGGCAGGCATCGCGGCAGGCTATGGGCTGCTTGTGCTCGCATACCTGCTCCCGACAGGACCGATGCAGGCAAATCTGGCGGCGTCGGCGGGGATTCTGGCAGAAGAGCGCGAGTATCACCGAGTCATTCCAGGCGTTGTCAGCACACAGCTGGACAATTACACGGACTCGTGGATGATGGGGAATGCGGTCTACGACAGCGCGCGCCCTGTGTGGAAGCAGGCGCTGGCGTGCACCAGCGCGGACTACGGCGCGGGGCCGCTCGATGGACTGGTGCGTTATCTGGACAGGGAGCAGGGATACCGCGAGGTGGACTACACGAGATACTGGCATGGCTACTTGGTGCTGCTAAAGCCCTTTTTGCTGTTGTTTGACTATGCTGATCTGCGTGTTTTGAATATAGTGATTGAGCTGCTTCTCGTATTTGGCATCTTTTGCACCATCTTCAATATGGGCTGCGAGGGAGAGGCGTGGGGATATGTGTTGTCTGTGCTCTTTATGATGCCGGTTGTGCTTCCTCTCTCCATACAGTTTTCGGTGATTTTTTATCTGACGAACATCTCTGTGCTGGTGCTGCTTAGGGCATATGACTGGATCGCGGACAAAAACGCTATCGCGCTCTATTTTCAGATAATTGGCATGTGCGCGAGCTATTTTGATCTGCTGACGTATCCGGTTGCCAGTCTCGGCATGCCTCTGGTCTGTATCCTGCTGCTTGAAGCGGACAGAGATTCCTGGACGAAGGTTCGAACGATCATTGGCTGTTCGGTGAGCTGGTGCTTTGGCTATGGCGCGATGTGGGCTGGAAAGTGGATACTCAGCACGCTGGTGTTAAAGGATAATGTCATCGCCAATGCGCTGTCACAGATTTTGATGCGCGCATCGCACACGCAGAATGGAGAGCGCATCACGGTGCTGGACACATGGAGGCGCAATGTGGAATTTTATTTTGAGAGGCCGTATCTGATTTTGATTGCGCTTTGTATGGTGCTGTTCTTTGTGGGGATTTTCAGGAGCAGGCGGCAGCTTGCAGATGTGTGTATAGATGCCATTCCGTTTATGTTGATCGCCTTGATGCCATTTGTGTGGTATGCGCTTGCTGGTCAGCACTCCTATGAACACCACTGGTTTACTTTCAGAGGGCTCATGACCACAGTGTTTGCCGGCATGTGTATCTGTGCGCGGCTCTACAGGACAGCAGACGCAGGATTTTCACAGCGCGGGCAGCGGAACGGGAGGTTTTCATGATTATCATACATGTCATGGGGGGGCTTGGCAATCAGCTATATCAGTATGCACTTTATGAGAAACTGAGATCGCTCGGCAAACATGTCAAACTGGATTTGTACGCGTACAAGGAAGCGGCGGGCGAGGAGCGGGAATGGCGGCCGCTGGAGCTGGAGTGGCTGGAGGCGCTTCAATATGAAGTCTGTACCATGGAGGAGCGGCAGCGTTTTCTGGACAACAGCATGAAGCCAGCGGACAGAATCCGGCGGAAACTCACAGGCAGAAAGGACAGAACTGTCCGTGAGCGTGCGGCATATATGCCTGAGATTTATGAGATGGATGATGTGTATCTGTACGGATTCTGGGGCTGTGAAAAGTACTATGCAGATATCATTCCATTGTTGCAGGAAAAAATTACGTTTCCAGAGAGCCGCAATCCGAGAACCGCAGAGGTTCTTCGGGCGATGGCAGAAGAAAATGCTGTGAGTATCCACATTCGGCGGAAGGATTATCTCACCGTTGCAGATGGAAAACGGTATATGGGTATCTGCACCGACGCATACTATGAGAGTGCCATCCGCTACATTACAGAGCGCGTGGAGCGCCCGGTGTTCTATATTTTTTCGGACGACCCCGCGTATGCAAAAGCGCACTACTGTCAGGAGAATATGCATGTTGTGGACTGGAATACAGGCAGGGAGAGCATGCAGGATATGGCGCTGATGCGTCACTGCCGTCACAATATTTGTGCGAACAGTACCTTTAGCATCTGGGGCGCGCGGCTCAACAGGCACCCGAACAAGATTATGATACGCCCATTGCATCATGACAATTATGAGACGCTGGACGCACAGACGGTCTGTGCATACTGGCAGGGCTGGGTGTTGATGGACGCGGACGGAAACGTGTGCGAAATGTAATGGATGGAGATACTATGAATAGAAATGAGGATTTGATATCGATCATTGTCCCGGTCTACAATGTTGAGGCATATCTGGACAGATGTATGCACTCGATTTTGACGCAGACCCATCAAAATCTGGAAGTCATACTGGTCGATGACGGCTCGACCGATGCATCATCAGCAAAATGTGACGCATACGCGGAAAAGGACAGCCGCGTCAAAGTCCTGCACAAGCCAAACGGCGGGCTGTCGGATGCGAGAAATGCGGGGCTTAGGCTGGCGGAGGGCGCCTACATCGGCTATGTGGACAGCGATGACTGGATTGAGCCGGACATGTATGCATCCATGTACAGGGCATGTGTGGACAATCATGCACAGCTTGCGGTGTGCAGGTATTTTCAGGAGTACAAGGACAGGACTGAGGCGGGCGGGAATGGCAGTGTGGTGCCCTTAACCAGAGAGGAGCTGCTCAAGATCTACATCAGCGGGCACGAGGACTATATTATCTACAACTCGGTGTGGAGCAAGCTTTTTCGGAGAGAACTCATCGAAGGGATGCTGTTTCCCAAAGGGAGAAACTCGGAGGATATCATGTACACGACGCGCGCCTTCTGCCGTCTGGAGCGAGCGGTGTATCTTGACAGATGTCTGTATCACTATGTGCTCGACCGGGTGGGCAGCATTATGAACGCGTCGCGCGCGGAGCGGATGTTCGGCGATGAGCTGCCTTTTTGGCGCGAACACATCGCTTGTATTCGGGAAATGGTTTCACCCCGGATGGCGGACCTTGCGGCATACGCTTTTCAGAGACGGCTTTTATTTTATTACATGGATGCCAGAAACAGCAATCATAAAGAGACGGCATCGAGACTTGTGACAGAGATCAAGGCGGACAAAGACGAGATGGACAGGATTTATGCCAGCGGGATTGTCGCGCGCGGGGACAGGCTGCGCAGAAGTCTGTTTTTGTTTTCGCCCGGCTTGTATGCGCTGGCGGTACAGCTCTACGAGAAGCTCGTGATTCCACTGAGACAATAAGGAGCGGCTATGCTTTTTAATTCGTATATATTTGTTTTTATGTTTTTTCCGCTGGTGGTGCTTGGCTATTATGGACTGCACCGTCTGGGATGGAAGTCGGCGGCGCTTGGCTATCTGACCCTGATGTCTATGGTATTTTATGGATACAACAGTTTTGAATATCTCATTATGTTGATTGTGAGCATTCTGGTGAATTATCTGCTGGTCAGACTCATGGACAAGACCAGCGGTGTGTGGCGGCGGTCTTGTCTGCTCGTAGGATTGCTCTATAATCTAGGGATACTGTTTTATTTTAAGTATTATGACTTTTTTATTGAGAATGTCAATGCAGTGCTGGATACAGACTATCATTTTTTGCGGCTTGCGCTTCCCCTGGGCATCAGTTTCTATACGTTTCAGCAGATTTCGTATGTCATTGATTCCTACAGGGGTGACTGCGCGCGCTACAGTTTTTTGGAGTATGCCGCGTATGTGTCCTTTTTTCCGCAGCTCATCGCGGGACCTATTGTGTACCATGATGAACTGATACCGCAGCTTCGGGCGCAGGAGAACCATCACATACAATATGAAAATTTAAATAGAGGCCTTTATGCCTTTGCGCTGGGCATGGCAAAGAAGGTGCTGGTGGCGGACACCCTGTCTAAGGTGGTGACAGCCGGGTATGCCAACGTGGAAGCGCTCAACAGCGTGAGCACAATCCTGGTGATGGTGTGTTACGCACTCCAGATATATTTTGATTTCAGCGGATACTGCGACATGGCATACGGAATTGGCTATATGTTTAATGTAGTGCTGCCTATTAATTTCAATTCGCCTTATAAGGCGGCATCGATTCGGGAGTTTTGGGACAGGTGGCACATGACGCTGACGCGCTTTTTCACGAAATACGTCTATATCCCGCTTGGCGGCAGCAGAAAAGGAGCGGTGCGGACGTATGTCAATGTCATGATCGTATTTTTGGTGAGCGGGATTTGGCATGGGGCGAACTGGACGTTTATCCTGTGGGGCGTGGTAAATGGGCTTGGCAATCTCTTTGACCGTCTCTTTGACCGGCTGCTTAGGCGGATTCCGCATCTGATCAGGGTGTTTTTGACCTTTTGCTTTTGCAGCGTTGCATGGAGTATGTTTCGTGCGTCGTCCCTAGAGCAGGGATTTTTGATGATAAAAAATTTGGGGGTCATGGGAGACGGTAAAGTGAATGCAGCGCTTACAGAGGTCTTTGACAAGCTGCTGGAGGTAAAGCTGCTTGGCTGGATTGGATTTGACCCGCTGATACAGGCTTGTCCGTGGCTGCCGCCTGCCGCTTTTGCCGCAGCGCTGGTGTGCGCGTGTCTGTTGATGCGCAACACGCAGGAGAAAGTGGCGGATGGCAGATACAACATTCGGCGCATCGTGACGACGGTGGGACTCCTGATCTGGAGTATCTTGTCGCTGTCGGAAGTGAGTGAGTTTTTGTATTTTAATTTTTGATACTGACATGATAGATAAAGGAAGGGAGGCGGCAAATGGAATCGAGAGCGAAGAAGTGGTTTATTACCTGCATGGCTGTATTGCTGGGGAGTATCTTGCTGATGGTGCTTGTGTTCTGGATATTTGACCCTTATTTTCATTATCACAAGCCGTTTTCTTTCGTCTCATACCGCCTGTATGATGAGCGGTACATCAATGACGGAATCTCGAGACATTTTGACTATGATGCCATCATTACAGGGACATCGATGGCACAGAATTTCAAGACAAGCGAGGCGGATGCGCTGTTTGGCGTCCAGTCTGTGAAGGAGACCTTTTCCGGGGCGGGATACAAAGAGCTGTCAGAAAATCTTGACAGGGCATTGAAGCGCAGGCCGGAGTTAAAGACGGTAATCTGGACGATGGATGCGAATGCCATCCTGCGCGATAAGGACTACACAGAGTACGAGGGGTATCCCACATATCTCTATGATGACAATCTTCTGAATGATGTGCAATATGTGTTTAACAAAAATGTGTGGTATCACGGCGTGCTGGTCAATCTGCTGCGGACGATCGCCGGGATGCCGAGCACGACCTTTGACGAATACTCCTCGTGGGAGAAGGCGACCGGATACGAGCATGTGATGGCAAATTATGACCGCTGGGAGGAGCCTGCGCAGGAGGCGCCGGGACTGACGCAGGCGGATGTGGAGATGGTCACAGGGAATATTCAGCAGAATTTTGTGGATTTAGTCCAAAAATATCCAGACACGACATTTTATGTATTCTATACGCCGTACAGCATTTGCTGGTGGGATTTTATGATTCGGGAGGGCATGATCAACTACTATTTTGAGGCAGAGCTGATCGCTACGAAGATGCTTTTGCAGTGTCCGAACGTAAAGCTCTATAATTTTCATGACAAATATGATATAATAACAAATCTGGACAACTATAGGGACAAGGAGCACTATGCGTCGCATATCAATTCGATGATCCTTGAGTGGATTGCCGCGGGGGACGGTCTGGTGACGGTGGATAATTATATGGAACGCTTTGCGCAGGAGAAACAGTATTATTTACAGTATGACTATGAAAAACTCTTCCAGTAGAGCTGCACGAGTCTGGCAGCTTCATGGAGGTAAGGAGGATTAAAATGGACATCATCAAGAAAATGCGCTATATTCTGGACAGGAAACAGAAAATCCACATTTGTTTTCTGGGCATACTCATCTTTATCGGCGGTCTGCTGGAGACGGTGAGTGTCTCGGCTGTGCTGCCGATCGTGTATGTCATTATCAGTCCAGAGCAGGCACAGGAAAATAAATATATTCGGATGGCGATGGGGATGTTCGGCATTGATCGTATTGACGGCTTTATCGTGCCGCTTCTGGGGATTCTGATCGTCATGTATATCCTCAAAAATGCGTTTCTGCTCTTTTTGGCGAGTGAGCAAAACCGGTTTATTGCATTCAACCGCAATAAATTGATCAGTCAGGTGCTTCGGGAATTTCTGAACAGACCCTATGAATTTTATCTCGACGCGGATATTCCGACGGTTTTTCGACTGACAGACAGCGATATTCCCAATGTGTTTCAAATTCTGATGTCAATGATCTCTCTCGTCTCGGAGGCGATTGTGTTTGCACTGCTGTGCATTGTGATGGTGGTGACTGACTGGAAGCTGTTGTTATTTCTGATTGTGGTGTTTGGGGTGCTCTCCTTTGTCATGGTCAAGCTGTTAAAACCACAATTGTCCAGGCTGGGAGAAAAGAATCAGTCCATTCAATCGCGTATTGCAAAGTGGCGGATACAGGCAATCTATGGCATTAAGGATGTGAAGGTGCTCCACAGAGAGGCATTCTTTGCAGATAATTATGAGAGCAGCGGGAAGATTGGTGCAGGTTATGCCAGACGCCATGCCGTGCTGAACAATATGCCGCGGCTTTTGATCGAGGCGGTCTTTATGACGAGTATTTTAAGCTACATCATCTTCTATATTCAGATGGGGAATGATGCGTCCACACTGATTCCGATGCTCTCGGCGTTCGGTGTGGCGGCAATCCGCATGATGCCGAGTGTGAACCGCATTAACACCTACATGACGGACATCTCGTATTTCAGGCCATGCCTGGACTATGTGTATGAAAATATGAATATCAATGAGATCAGCCGCAGGAACAATCAGACGTTAAAGCCTGCCGATGCGTCTAAGACGATGCAGTTATGTGATCAGATTGCACTCACAGACATCGTATATGCCTATCCAAATACGGACAAACTAATCTTTGACCACGCCAATATGGTGGTGCCATGCGGAAAATCTGTCGGTATCATGGGACCGTCAGGCGCGGGGAAATCAACGATTGTGGATATCTTATTAGGACTTTTGAAGGTCAGGGAGGGCAGTATTACCTGCGATGGTGACAATATCTTTGACAACTACCCGGCATGGCTTGCCCAGATTGGGTATATTCCGCAATCAATCTATCTGGTGGATGAACCAGTCAGAAATAATATTGCGTTTGGCATTGCGGACGAGGAGATTGACGACAGCCGCATATGGCAGGCACTGGAGGAGGCACAGCTTGCAGACTTTATCAGAGGACTGCCGGAGGGGCTTGACACAGCGATCGGCGATCGGGGCGTGCGGATTTCCGGCGGGCAGCGCCAGCGCCTTGGCATCGCGCGGGCACTTTATCACAACCCGGAAATACTGGTGTTTGATGAGGCGACCTCGGCACTTGACAACGAGACTGAGGCGGCGGTGATGGAGGCAATCAACAGCTTCCACGGCAGAAAGACGATGGTCATTATTGCACACCGTCTCAATACGATCGAGAAGTGCGATATCATCTATAGGGTAGATGAAGGGAAGATACAGGAGACAATATTATAGACTGAGAGAGGAAAATTGAAGGCGTAGGGCAAAGGAAAAGGGAATGGATTATGGCATCGACGAATTGTGCGGAAAAGGATACTGTGATCGCAACAGAATTATTAAAGGGTCAGGGGCTTGGCAATCAATTGTTCTGCTATGTGACAACGAGAGCGCTGGCCTATGACAAGGGCTGTGATTTTGCCATACTGAACAGGGAAATTCTGGACTGTATGTACTTTATGGAGCTGGATTGTGGACGGGTGCTTGCGAGGGCGTACTTTGGAGAAGTCTATCATGAGCGGGAGGACAGAATCTATATTGGCAATTCGCGGCATGATATCGAGCATGGCTGTTATATTACTGGAGCAGACAAAAACTTATGCGCGCTCAACCAGACAACACTCTTATATGGTAATATGCAGGATGAGTCCTACTTTGGAAAATACAAAGAGGAAATCAAGGCGTGGCTTAAAGTCAAACCGCAGTATGACTGTAAGGAGTACTCACGCGAAAACCTCTGCATCATCAATATCAGGGGCGGTGAGTATACGAGCAATCCAGAACTGTTTCTCAGGAGGCGCTATTGGCTGGATGCGATGGAGATCATGCGGCGGCAGCGCTCCGACATGCAGTTTATGGTGGTGACGGACGACGTTTCGGCGGCGAGAAGAATTTTGCCGGAGGTCGAGGCGTATCATTTTGACTTGGCGGGGGATTACACAGCGATTAAAAACGCGCATTATCTGATACTGTCCAACTCAACCTTCGCATTTTTTCCGGCATTTACAAGCGATACCGTGAAGTTTATCATCGCGCCAAAATACTGGGCGCGACACAATGTATCGGATGGTTACTGGGCGTCAGAACAAAACATCTATTCGAATTTTCATTACCTTGACAGGAAAGGAGCTCTTTTTACAGCCAAAGAATGCAGGGAAGAGCTTGACAAATACAGGCAAAAGTCGCCATACTATAAAAGAATTGGCAAGCGGCTAGAAGGCATGGCGCTCATGACAGCGTACATGAGGAGCAGGAGTTTGATCTATGGGGACTTGCTTGTGCGGGCTGTTCGGTCATTAAAGCGCAGATTAAAAAGAGGCGGTTATGATAAAGAACAGCTTTAGAATATAAAATATCAAAGTATGAAATGCGAAAGGAGCAGGAGCGTGGCTATGAACAGCAGGACTGGAAAATTAAAGCTGCCGCAGGTGACACTTGTCGCGATGACAAGCGTGAATGTCAAAGCGACCATCAAGGCGATGCAGTATAGTATGCGCGGGATTGACTTTGGCGATGCTGTTCTGATCACACATCGGAAGCCCTTTTTGCTGCCAAAGACGATACGTTACAGCCATACGGAAAAGTTAAAGGATATTGATGCCTTTAATTACAAGATGGTCTATGAGCTGGGATCGCATATTCACACAGATTTTGCGCTGATTGTCCACGCAGATGGATTTGTTGTACATCCTGAGATGTGGCGGGACGAATTTCTCGACTATGATTATATCGGTGCACCGTGGCCGCTGCCGCCAGAGGGCGATTCGACGACGTACCGCGATAAAGACGGCAGAATCTGCCGTGTGGGAAACAGTGCAGGGATTCGCAGCAAACGCCTGATGGATTTTCCAAGGAAGGCGGGAGTTCCCTGGGAAGGTGAGTATGCATATGGACGGATGTGGTACTATGAGGATGGTTTTATCTGCTGTAAGATACGGCATTTACTGGAAGCGGAAGGGATGCGCATTGCGCCGCTGTCCGTTGCCAAGTACTACAGCCACGAGAAGATGATACCAGAGGTACAGGGAATCACACCGTTTGCCTTCCACAAGTGGGAGGGAACGAATGCGCAGTATCCCAATTTTATCAGGGAGTCTTTGATTCGCCGGATCAAGAGAGCGGTCAGAGAGCGCTTTTGACAGTTTTTAGATACTTCATTTAGAAAGGCATGGTTGATAGTGAATAAAGATACTGCAGAAAAGATAAAATGTTTTATAGAAGAACGCAGAGGATATAGTTATTTTATCCTGTTTCAAATTTTGGTCTTGATTTTTTTGATGGCGGGACTGTTTGGAAAGTCTGTGACAATGGAGCTTGACGCACAGAATCTCACGATTCGGGATGAGAAGGTCGTTGTCAATGACGATCATTCGTTTTATATCTCAGGATGGGAGGATGTGGATTCCTATGGACGCTGGGTTGCAGGCACAGAGCTTTTTGACCTGAAAGAAGGCATGTATGAGGTGTCTGTCGATTATGAGTCACTTTTGTACAACACGGAGGTTGGCGGCAACTGTGAGGACAAAACGGGAACCCTACAGATTCTGCGGACCAGGAAGACGGAGGATAAGCTCTGCTACAACGAACTTCATTTCCAGGATGGACATACGCGCCAGCGCACCCGCCTGTGGATTCGCAATATCGGCGGAGAGCATGGATTACAGTTGATGGTGAACTTTTACGGTGTGGGAGAGCTGCGCGTTGATAAGATTCTGATCAGGGAGCTTACTGCGTGGCGCTTTATGAAGCTTCTTGCATGGTTTGTGTTGTTTCTACTGATCGATTCGGTATATATTTACTTTTTTGTCAGTTCCAAGGCAGCTAACAAACCAGCGGTGGCAATTCTTATTTTCGCGATGGTTTCTGCAAGTCTGCCGCTCATGACGGACTCTTTGTTCTGGGGACACGACCTTGATTTTCATTTAAATAGGATTATTGCGCTCGCAAACGGGCTGGAATCCGGGCATCTCTTTGTGCCGATACAGACAGAGGTGTTAAACGGCTATGGCTACGCCTCGCCGCTGTTTTACAGTCAGTTGTTCCTGTATATTCCGGCAATCCTTTACAATCTGGCAGTTCCGGCACAAGTGTGCTATCAGATTTATGCGATTCTTGTGAACATTGTCACCTGTCTGATCGCGTATTTCAGCTTTAAGGGACTTGTGAGGGACAATAAGATTGCGGCGGCAGGGGCGTTGATCTATCTGCTGTCGGCATACCGCATCACAAATCTGTATGTCAGAGCAGCGGTCGGAGAATATACGGCGATGGCATTTTATCCGCTCATCATATATGGATTTGTGCGCGTGTATACTATGGACGCAAAGAAGCTTGGAATCAGCGTGTATCTTCCGATTGTCATAGGACTGAGCGGATTGATCGAGAGTCATGTGCTCTCGTGTGAACTGGCAGCGATGTTTATCGCAGTCGTATGTCTGGTGAATTACCGCAAAACATTTGAATTAAAGCGTTTTGCCACGCTCGTCAAAGCGGCAGTGCTCACCCTGTGCGTCAATATGGCTTTTATCCTGCCGTTTATAGAATCGATGCAGATGGATATCCGAGTCAACAACGATCCAGTCAATCAGATTCAGGTACAGGGAACCTATTTGCAGCAGGTATTCAGCGCATTTCAGGTATCCTTTGGCGACAGCCGCATTGGTATGAATGCTGAGATGCCGCTGTCTCTTGGGATGTCGCTTATCATGGGTGTTATCATCTTTGCCGCCTGCTGTAGTATGCAGAATGAGTGGCGGACGAGGAAGAGCAGTACCGTCAAAGTCGGTGTGCTGTGCACGGTGTTCACCGTTGTGTGCGTGGTCTTGTCACTGCGTGTTTTTCCGTGGGACAGCCTTGAAAATATCAGCAAACTGCTCGCAAAGGTGCTATGCATAGTACAGTTTCCATGGCGGTATCTGTCCATGGCAACGGTGTTTGCGGCAGTGGTGACGGTGATTGGACTCTATGTCGTCAAGGAGATCAGGAGTGTGCGGACCATGCAGTTTCTAGGCGGATTGCTCTGTCTGACCGCAGTGCTTACAAACAGCTTCTACATGGCTGAATTTACGAACGGAATTGGCATTGAGCGCGTATATGGCGATGCAGATGTAGACAAGGCGGTCAGCAGTGGTGAGTACATTCTCAGCGATACCATAGAGGGGAATCTGCGCTGGCGCAAAATTAACGCAGATGCCGATTTTGTCACGGTGTCTGACTATCAGTACGAGGGCGGTGTCACGACCTTTGACTGTGTGAACACCGCCGATACGGAGATGGCGGTGGAGATTCCGCTCATGAATTATGACAATTATCACGCCTACGACACCGTGACAGGCGAGAGGCTCGGCATCATGAACGGGACAGACAACCGGGTGAGTCTCGCGGTTCCGGCAGGATTTGACAGCAGCATCAAAGTGGTGTATCAGTTTCCGCTGCTGTGGAAATTGTCCTATGTGGAATCAGCGCTCTCTGTGATCCTGATTGTGGTGGTTGTCATACTTGATAAAAGGAAGAGGAGAAATGCCGATGATCTATGACTGCTTTCAATTTTTTAATGAGCTGGATATCCTAAAAATCCGGTTGAATGTTCTCAGTCCAGTGGTGGACCGATTTGTGATCAGCGAGGCGACAGAGACCTTTTCCGGCCTGAAAAAACCGTTGTATTATGAAGAAAATAAGGCGTTGTTTGCCGAATTTCAGGATAAAATCATCCATGTGGTTGTCGAGGACACACCCGAAGGCGGCACGCACGAGCGGGACACATTCCAGAAAAATGCAGTGACAAGAGGGCTTGCGGACTGTACGGACGAGGATATCATCATTTTCAGCGATCTTGACGAGATTCCGAATCCCGACAAAATACAGGAAATTCTGCGGGATTTTCAGAAGGACAAAATCTATCATTTCGCGCAGCGGCTCTTTTACTGTTATCTAAATATGGAGGAGGTGTCGGGCAGTCTGTTGTCCTATGCGGGAGAATTTGACGGTGTGGCGCGCAAGAAGTGGATTGGCACAAAGATGCTAAGTTATAAGCTTTTGAGGGAGCAGAATCTCTTGCTCGGCGAGCTGCGTTTTCCAGAGCGCAAGGAAATCGGCATCCGCGTGGAGGACGGCGGCTGGCATTTTGGCTATATGGGTGGTCATGGACAGAAGGATATCAAGAAGCGTGTGCAGGAAAAGGTCGTGTCGGCGGCGCATCAGGAATACAATTCAAGACATGTGTTATCGAATGTGACGGACCGAATCAAAGACGGCAAAGATCTCTTTGGCAGGAACGCGCAGTTTGTCCGGTGCGAGATTGACGAGAGCTTCCCGCAGTATATCAGAGAGCACCAAAAGGAGCTGGACTTTTTGATCATGCATGAGGAGAAGGGGGCACATAAGCTGTTTCGCAGGGCAAAAGTAACGATAAAAAGCATCTGCTATACGATTCTTGTCACCATTAAGCGGACAGGAAGAAGGATTCTTGGCAAAGGGAAATAAGGGGGAGTGGCATGGGACGGCCAACGGTTTCGATCTGTGTTCCCTGTTACAACAATGCGGGCGAGGTAGAGCGTCTGTTACAGTCCATCTACCAGCAGGATTACACGGACTTTGAGGTTAATATATCGGATGACTCGACAGACAATGCCACAGAGATTATGGTGCGCGAGCGTTATCCTCTAGTGAAATATCAGCACAACGCGCAGCCGTACGGGCATATCTTCAACTGGAATGCCGCAATTAAGATGGCGCAGGGCGTGTACATCAAGATTATGTTCAGCGATGATTGGTTTACGGATAAGGCAAGCCTTGGCGCGTTTGCGGCGATGCTTGACGACAATCCCGATGCCGTGCTCGCGTTTTCCGGCAGCAGGCAGGTGATGCTGGACGGACCAGACAGTGATGCGCTGCATCACGTGACGGCGGCGCACCGAAGCGCTTTTTATGACCGCTTCGCTGACGAGGCGTTTATTGCGCAGCTGCGCAGGGACTATCGCCATCTTTTTCTCGGAAACCAGATTGGCGCGCCGAGCGCTGTCATCTATCGCAGGGGCAGTGCGCTGACGCTCTTTGACGAGAGGAGCAACTGGGCGTCCGATCTATTTTTATATTTTGACTTATTGGAAAAAAGTCCCATTTTCGCCTATTCCAAGCAGCCGTTAGTCTCAATCGGCGTACATGAGAACCAGTATACGGAGAGTTTTGCGGAGAAGGACGAGCGCATCTACAACGATTATAAGTATATGTACACGAAGTATAATCTGAGGGAGAGCAGGGCGTGCAAGGAGTATTTTGCAGAACAGTTTTTGATCAAATATCACAAGGGGATTCGGGAGGCGATGCAGCTTGGCATCGACGGAGGGCTCTTTGTCAGAAAACTGTCGCATGAGTTTGCGGCGACGCTTCAAAGCGTGGTCGAGAGTCGGTTCAAAAAAGGGCACACAGAAAATATGAAAAAATAAGGATAGAAGGGATTTACGATTGATGGAGGAACGTGCAAAAAAGGCAGGTGAATGCTGCTTCTTTGCAGCGGTGCTGATCGAGCTGCTGCTTGTTATCATTGATAAAAGTGCATATATCAATCCTTATGAAGGACAACTCTTTCGCCTGACGTTCGTGCTGTTTGCCGTAAAGATACTGACGACAAAGTATTCGCGGAACGAACTGCTGCTGCTCGGTGCGGTGGGGATGGTGGCTGCTGTGTCCTATCTTGTCAATACCAAGGATGAGGCAGTGCGGGCGATCGCGCTGGTCGCAGCGTGCAAGGACATTGACCTTCGACGACTCCTAAAGGTCGTGCTTGGCGTCACGCTGGCAGGGACTGTATGCTTGTTTCTGCTGTCCGTCACAGGCATCTATGGCGCAGTGGCTGTCACTGCGGATTTTGGCAGGGGATCTGGACCGCTGGACCCGTATGTTGAGACGCGGTACTGCTTTGGAATGGGACATCCCAATGCGTTTCAGGGAATGCTGTTTATGATGAGCACACTGCTCTTGTATCTCTATGCAGAGCGCATGAAGCTGTGGCATTTTCTGGCGGTGGGGCTTACGGGTTTTGTGTTCTACCTGTTTACAGATTCAAACACAGGGTTTATCGTGTTATCAGCGGCGGTGGCAGGTGTCATGTTGATGAAGTATAGCAGGGCGGTCCGCGAGAGCAGGATGACGTATCTGTTGGCAGCCCTGTTGTTTGCAGCGTTGGTGGTGTTTTCTGCCTACGGCTCGCACACGGGGAGAGACACACCTGTTATGTATCAGATTGACAGAGTGCTCAACGGACGGTTCCAGTATGCAAACATTTATGAGGCGGCGCGTGTCGAGAATTGGCATCTTTTTGGGGCAGCCGCCAATGAAGCGTATTTTGACCAGGGATTTATCCGGCTGTTTTATTGGTATGGCATTGTGCCAGCCGCGGTATATCTGCTGGCAAATCTGTACTTAATCTGGCAGTCTTATCAGAAGAAGGACTACAGTCTCTGCGTGATTGTGACAGCGTATGCTGTATTTTCGATGATGGAGGCGCATCTGGTATCGATTTACCTGCTGCGTAATTATTTGCTGCTGTGGCTGGGATACTATTGGTATCAGCCCTTTCGGGAGCGGGAGGAGACAGAGGGGTATCTCTGGCAGCCTCGCAGGATTATGGGGCTATAGTGTGAAATATAAAATTTCACCATCCTGATTTGTACGCCTGCTGAAGCAGGCAGATGGGAGTTCGTGTGAGAAGTACAAAGTTTTGCGCCGAGAAACACTGTATTTTGCGCCGCCGAAAGGCGGCAGGGGAGATTAAAATGAAGAAAAAGGATAAATTGGTGAGCGTCGTTGTTCAGGCGTACAACTCTGCGGCCACCATCACAGAGACGCTAGAGTCCGTGAAGGCGCAGGATTATCAGAATATAGAACTCATTGTGACCGATGATCTGTCAAAGGACAATACGATTGAGGTGGTAGCGGCATGGCTTGAACAGAATGAATCACGTTTTCACCAGACGCAGCTTGTCACGACCAAAGTCAATACAGGGATTCCAGGGAGCAACAACCGGGCGCTTCGTCATGTGACTGGGCAGTATGTTGAGTTTTTGGCGGCGGATGACCGAATGTCTGTTGATGCGATCAGCGCATATGTATCCTACTGCGAAGCACATCCCAACACGATTCCTATCTCGCGGGTGAGGCTTTTTTCGGAGGATGCGGACTGTGATCTCTCCGCCGTCGCCGCATACTGCGCACGCTGTTATGAGTTTGCGGCGCTGAGTCAGAGGGAGCAGTACCGACAGCTTCTGATACAGAATCGGATTGTTGCACCCGCCGCCGCTTTTTATCCGGTGAAAATACTCCGCGCGCTCGAAGGCTTTGACGAGGCATACCGCTGGATGGAAGATTATCCTTTGAATGTGAAGCTTTTGAAAAAGGGATACCGCTTTGGGTTGTTGGACAAAGAGCTGATTCACTACAGGATTTCAGGCGCCTCCATCACAGGCGGCAGCAGGGCGCCGCTCAAGCTTGCGGAGGCAAAGATGTTCTTTCGTGAGAAGATGTGGTACATGATTGGAATTGGTATGGGCTGGGAGGCTCTCAAGCAGTCGAGGAGTTGGATGAAAGTCCTGCTCAAAAGAGGGAAGGTTTGAGATTCCACAAAGCAGAATCATGGGAGGCGTGTGAAATATAAAATTTCACCATCCTGATTTGTACGCCTGCTGAAACAGGCAGATGGGAGTTCGTATGAATATTATGGTGATACCCGCGTTTTTTCAGACAAAGAGCCGTCCGACGGTGGGAAGTTTTTTCTTAGAGCAGGCAAAGGCGTTAAAGCAGGCGGGGCATCAGGTGGTCATACTGTACTGTGACACCTACTCCGTCAAATGTATCGGGGAATGGCTTGGTTATGAGGAGCAGGAGGCGGACTGCATTGACGGGGTCAGCGTGTACAGAAAAAAGACATTCTGCCCGCTCAAACACGGTATGGAGGGACACCGCAGCGCTTTCACAAGAGGCATCGCAGCACTGTATGAGACACAGATAAAAGGCAGGATACAGATTGATATCATCCATGCGCACTGCTGTGTGTGGGCTGGCACTGCGGCGATGGCGCTCTCCAAGCAGACCGGCATCCCCTATGTGATCACAGAGCACGCTACGATGTTTCAGCTTCACAGAGATCAGATCAGCAGAAAAAATGATCAGTATATCATGCAGGCATTTCAGTGTGCGGCGAGGGTTCTCTGTGTCAGCCGCGCCTTTCGCGAGGTCTTGACGCCATACAGAAAACAAAGTGAGATACAGGTCGTTGGAAATGTCGTGGACTGTGATTTTTTTCAGCAGACAAACAGGGGCGCAGAAGCCTGTCAAGATAAAGAAAAGTTTACTTTTTTCAGTCTGTGCTATATGCAGACGGACGATCAGCTCCGAAAAAAGGGCATCGATATTCTGCTTCAGGCGTGGAGAACCCTCCGGCGGACTTGCCCGCAGGCAAGGCTGGTCGTGGGCGGCGGTGGACAGGCGCTGCAAAAAGCAGTAAAATGGTGCAAGGAGTATGGCATTCAGGATACAGTGGTATTTCTGGGCGCACTGGACCGACAGCAGACAGCAGCGCAGATGGCGGCATGTGACTGTTTTGTGCTTCCCAGCCGTTATGAGACATTCGGTGTGGTCTATATCGAGGCGATGGCGAGTGGAAAGCCAGTGATCGCCACGGCATGCGGCGGACCAGACGACTTTGTAACGCAGGAGAACGGACTGTTGGTTCCCGTTGGGGATGTCAGTGCGTTAGCGCGTGCGATGCAGCAGATGATGACATCCCGACATCAGTATGATTCGGACAAAATACGGGAGTCTGTGCAGTCGAGATTCAGCAGTCAGGCAATCGCAGGTCAGCTGGAACAGATTTATAGTGCTGTATTGAACTCAATATAAAAAGCGAAACAGTATGAATAAGAGAGGAGTTATTGTTCATCGAAATATCGATACAGAATGAACAGTGACAGAGGGAAGAAATGGACAAGACAAGCGGTCAGGAAATTTTGGTGTCGATCATCACACCGTGCTTCAACAGTGAAAAGACTATCGAGAAGACATTGGCGTGCATTGAGGAACAGACCTACAGCAATATCGAATATATCATTATCGATGGCGGCTCCACAGACGCTACATTGGAACGCATCGACAGTCACCGCAGACAGCTGCCAGCGCAGCTTAGAGTGATATCCGAGAAGGATGGTGGTATTTACGACGCGATGAACAAGGGCATCCGTCTGGCAGCGGGGCAACTGATCGGCATTGTCAACAGCGACGACTGGTATGAGCCAGACACTGTCTGGCAGGCGGTGAGCAGTTATCAAGGCAATCCATACGAGGTGATCTATGGGATGCAGCGAACCTATTTGGACGGTCGGGAGAAGGCGATTGTGCTTTATCATCATGACTTTCTGCCGCAGCAGATGATCACGCATCCCACCTGCTTTGTGACAAAGGCTGCCTATGAAGCGCTTGGCGTTTTTGACACGCAGTACCGCTCGGCAGCAGACTATGACTTGATGCTGCGGTTTTACGAGTCCAGAAAGGTGGTATTTACGCCTGTTATGAGTGTGCTCTCAAATTTTCAGCTTGGCGGCATGTCGAGCAGTCAGAAGGGGGTTCGTGAAAATGCGCGCATCCGTTATCGCAGAGGATATATGAGCAGAAAACGCTATTATTTTGTCACACTCAAAAGTCATCTATTTGAGTGGACACATCGGTAGGCAGATTGCGGGTGAGCAGGGAGGTGGAGGAGCAGATGAAGCTGGCAGTCATTTCATTAAACACAGAGAAGAAGAATCTGAGTCAGTATTATAATTCACAGGCGGAGGGCATGGCGAAGGCATTTGCGGCGGCGGGACATGAAGTGACCGTGTATCATCTGATCCCGGATATGGAGCAGGATGAGGAGCGCCAGCAAAAACAAGGAGTTGATATTGTCTATCAAAAGTGCCGTCATATCGGCAAACATGCACTCCCGGACTGCCGAAGGCTTGATCGGGACAAGGACTGCTATATCACAGCCTCTGACAATTATCTGGCACTGGGATATTTTCTGAAATGGTGCAGCAAAAACCAGATTCTGTGTATGCCCTATATCGGCGTGGCGCACAGCAACAATGTGTCGGCGTGGAAGCGCAGGATTGTGGACCTTCTCTGCAATAATATAAAATATTATAAGAGGATACCGACGATCGTGAAGGGACCGCAATTGGAGGCTGATCTGAGACGCCGGGGGGCAAGCCAGGTTTACGTGGTGCCTGTCGGGCTGGATGAGACGATGCTAAAGCAGAACTACGCGCAGTATGACAGCGCGGGACTGCGGAAGCGATGGGGATATCAGCCGCAGGACAAAGTGCTGTTGTATGTCGGAAGGATGCGCGCTGAGAAAAATCCGGTTCGGCTAGTGGAGCTGTTTGGCAGATTACATCACAAGGATTCTCACTGCCGCTTGCTGATGATCGGGCAGGGCGAGCTGCTCTCTGCGGTAGAGGAGAAGATAGGCGCGCTGTCACTTGGCGATGTGGTTCAGCTTGTAAGGCAGGTTCCAAATGATCAGATGTGGGAATTGTACAGGATTGCGGACTGTTTTGTCAATTACTGCGCGACAGAGATTTTTGGCATGGCGATCCTAGAGGCGATGTACTATGAGTGCTGCGTCATAGCGCTGCGGGCACCGGGACCAGAGGTTATCCTTAAGGACGGCCAAAGTGGATATTTGTGTGACAGTGAACAGGCGCTCATGGAATGTCTGCAAACCGGTGACTGGACAGCAGTCGGACAGCGGGCACACCAGCGTGTTATGGAACATTTTGTCTGGGAAAAGTCGGCGGCGAAAATCATTGAGCTCATAGACAACTATCGAACAAGAAACATAAAGAATCAGAAACTATAATATATAGAACAAGGAATACAGGATAAAATGATGGAAAAACAAACAAGAATCAGATATTTTGACCTCATCAGGGGAATTGCGATTCTCCTCGTCCTATGGGGGCATATCATACAGTTTGGAGGGGGAGAGAGCGAGCCTTTTGCCAACAAGGCATTTATTTTTATCTATTCGTTTCACATGCCGCTCTTTTTGCTGATCAGCGGATTTTTTCTGGCAAAGTCCATAGGCAAACGCAGTTTTGTGCAGAATATCAAGAGGAAAGTAGTTCACATTATAGTTCCGGCGGTGCTTGGCGGTGTAGGTTTTTATGTGGTCAAGCTTGTGGTGGAGCGGCTGCTTGGCAGGGATATGTATCCGGTGAGTATGGCCATGCTGTTTGAGGAGATAGGGAATATCTGGTTTCTGTGGTGCATGTTCATGTGTTCTGTGGCGCTGCTTGCAGCGGCTGCATTGGCAAGAAAGCTTGGCAGTGAGCGCTTTATGCCGTTGATTCTTCTGGCGGTGTTTGTTTTATTTGCTGTCTTGCCGTACAGTGAGTACAATATCTATCTGTTTCCGTATTTTGTGACAGGCTTTTATATGGGGAGAGGAACCTTTCAAAAGCTGTCAAAACTCGAATTATTCTCTGTCATGCTCTTTCCCATGATGCTGCAAAACTTTAGTGACAAACACTTTATCTATGCGTCAGGTGTGAGCCTGTTATCGTCGAATTACGGGGCAGCGGAGCAATGCTTGATCAATGTGTTTCGATGGCTGATTGGGTTTGCGGGTTGTTTTGTGGTCATTTTGTTCACGAGAAAGCTGGATGAGAGCTTTCAGGAAAATAAAGTTTGTGCGCTCATCTGCGAGATCGGAAAGTGCACGTTGGAAATCTATATTCTGCAAAGAATTGTGGTAGAGTACCTTGGCGCAAAGGTCCTGTGGAAACTAGTGAACGGTCCGGGCAGTGTTGTTTTGGGAAATGAAATCGTATACAGCTATGTGTTTACGCCAGTGTGTTCGATTGCTTTTACACTGTTATTGTATTATATTGTAAAAGGAGCAAAGACAATAAGGAGGAGCATTCATGCAGATAAAATGTAATGTGCTGGACAGACAGTTTGAGATGTTTCAGGCGGAGTACGAGGCGGCGGCGCTGCGGGTGCTGCGGTCAGGCTGGTATGTGCTTGGCAGTGAGGTCAGTGCGTTTGAGGAGGCGTTTGCCGCCTACACAGGGCGGAACTATTGTATCGGTCTAAATTCAGGTCTGGACGCACTGATTCTGTCGGTGCGGGCACTTGGCATCGGCGCGGGCGATGAAGTTCTCGTACAGTCAAACACCTACATTGCTACAGTGCTCGGCATCACGGAAAATGGCGCAGTCCCAGTGTTTGTGGAGCCGGATGAATACTATAATATCGATACAGCGAAAATCGAGGCGGCCATCACGGACAAGACAAAAGCAATCTTGGTCACACACCTCTATGGACAGGCATCGCAAATGACGCCCATTGTGGAGATTGCTCAGAAGCATCATCTGGAACTGATCGAGGACTGCGCCCAGTCCCACGGAGCATGTTTTGACGGGCAGATGACAGGCACATTTGGCAGGGCAGGCTGTTTTAGCTTTTATCCGACCAAAAATCTCGGTGCGTTCGGCGATGCGGGAGCGGTTGTGACAGATGATGAGGCTTTTGCAGACAAGCTTCGCATGATGCGCAATTACGGCAGCAGAGTGCGCTACCACAATGAGATTGAAGGTGTTAATTCCAGACTGGACGAGATGCAGGCAGCGCTTCTGCGCGTGAAGCTTTTGCATCTGGACGCATTGAATGCGGAGCGAACAGTGTTAGCGCGGCGATATGATGAAATGATCACGAATCCGAAGATTCTCCTGCCTAGGCGGCGGGAGGGGGCGGAGAGCATCTACCATCAGTATGTGATACGCTGTACAGCGCGGGAGGCATTGCAGGCATATCTTGCGCAAAAGGACATCCAGACACAAATACACTATCCTATACCGCCGCATCTGGCAGCGTGCTATCAGCATTTGGGGTATCATCAAGGCGATTATCCAATTGCGGAACAGTATGCGGATGAGGTGTTGAGCCTGCCGATGTACACAGGAATGACAAAAGAGGAACAGTGTTATGTGATTGATTGTCTGAATGCTTTTTGATGCGGCATATAATCATCGCATCAACTGTATTTAGAGCTAAGGAATCAGATCACCAGTAATTGCAAAAAGAAGTTAGATTAAACAGGGCGGGAAGCACCGGAGCTAATTCCCGTGGCTGTGCCAAAGTAAAGAAGGTTTGTATAAAATGGACAAGAGGACAGACAGGAAGCACCGTCTGAAAAACTGCATAAAATGGAATTTGCATTCAAACATTGGATGTTTGCTTGTGAGTGTGCTCACAGCGGCGGCGTTCAGCATGGAGATGGACATTGTCTCAGATGAGTTGATCAGCCAGATTACCAACGCACAGAGCCATACTGCACAGCTTATGTACCGACTGATTTATTCTGTGAAACTACAGGGAATCAGCAGTGTGCTCTTTGTCCTGTTTTGTTTTGTCCTGTACCAATATTCAGCATCCCTGGGAAAACTAAAGAAGGAAGAGAAAATCCTCGGTGTGTTGATGGCGCTCACCTGTCTGTTTGGCAGGGCGTTTTATCAGTATAATTCCACGGCAGTATTGGTGAGCGGTTTCGTGCAGATGGCAAAGACCGCGGTCATGTTCACGGGAATGCTGTTCTTTTTTCCGCATTTTGTGAAGGCTGTACGGCAGTATGTGCCTAGGCATTTTCGATTTCAGGGCGGTTTTGACATGGTGTCGCCGACGGTGTACAGGCGCGTGGTCTGGGGGATTCTGCTCGCGGTGTGGACAATTCATTTGATCGCATACTTTCCGGGAATGTTTATGGGAGATACCGAGGATATTGTCTACATGGCATACAATTACCGCACGGGGCTTGTGGACACGGTGAATCTCATCTCGGAGGATGTGTTGGTCGTGGACCATCACTCAGTGCTCTATACGATACTCTTAGGATTTTTTGTGAAGTTTGGACGTCTGGTATTTCACTCGGAGAATACCGGCATCTTTCTCTACACGGTCTGCCAGATGCTTTTTACGGCGTGGGTGCTGGCATACGCCCTGTACAAGCTCAAGGGGTACGGTGTCGGGAAGTGGTTTCGGACAGCTATTTTGGTATTTTTTTGTCTGTTTCCGTGGATTCCAAGATACGCCATCATGGCGACAAAGGACACTTTATTTGCAGATTTTATGATGTTGTACCTGCTGCTTGTCATCGACATCGCAGAACACAGCACAGAACAGGGCAGCGGGATTAAGACACAGCAGCTCGTCGGTATGATTGTCTATGCAGTGCTGATCTTCCTGCTTCGCAAGAATGGCTTATATATGGTTATTCTATCGCTGCCGTTTCTGTTGATGATGAATAAAAAATGGTCAAAATCCATTATAATAGCATTAGTCTGTATCTTCGCGGTCAAGTTTGTGTACACAAATGTACTGCTGCCAGCAGCAAAAATACCAGATGGGAGCGTCAGCGCAGCATTGTCAATTCCATTGCAGCAGACATCACGATATCTCAAATATTATGGAGATGAGGTGACAGAGCAGGAGCGGGCAGCGATTGACGCGGTGGCAAAATGTGATGCGTTGCCGCAGGTATACTGGCCCGACCGCTCTGATTGGGCGAAGGCATCGTGGCGCAAGGACGCGACGGGCGAGGATATCAAGAATTATTTTATCGTGTGGGCTAAGATGCTGGCAAAGCATCCGCTCACCTATGTGGCGGCGACTGCGAACAACTACTATGCGTATTTTTATCCGGTTGTCACAGACCTCTATGATTTTGAGCGGGCGAGTGACGGCGGCATTGCAAGCGCCAACGCGGAGGGATATTTTGCGTTCAAGGCATCGGACAGCCCAATTTCCATGAGCTGTAGGGAGCTTCTGCGCTTGGTAGACGCGGCGCTTATGAACATTCCTTTTGTCAATCTGCTGTGCACCAGCGCCATCTACATATGGCTGCTTATCCTATCATGGACGCAGAGTCTTGTGAACAGGGACAGAAAGCTGTTGATGGCAGTGATTCCAATGCTGATGCTCATGCTGACAATTCTGTCAGGCCCCTGCAATGGAAATATCTATCACCGGTTTACCTATCCGGTGGCGATGTGTATGCCAGTGATTGCAGCCTATGGTATTCGAGACGCTAAACAGGATGAAACGGAAGGAGTGGAGACAGTTGATCGAGAAGTGTAAAATGTTGTCCTTTGTGGAGAACGGGGATGAGCGGGGACATCTTGTCGTCGTGGAGGGAAACCGGGATATACCGTTTGAGATCAAGCGGGTGTTTTATATCTATGGCTCAGACAGGGATGTGATTCGGGGCAGACATGCCAACTACCACTCTGAGTTTGTGCTGATCAATGTTGCGGGCACCTCCAAGGTGAGGGTTGATGACGGAAGGCAGCAAAAGGTATTTGATCTTGACAGACCGCATATTGGCATCTATCTGCCAAGGATGGTCTGGAAGGATATGTATGAATTTTCGAAGGACTCTGTGCTGCTGTGCCTGTCGAGCGAGCACTACGATAATGCAGAGTATATCAGGGATTATGATGAGTATATCAGGGTGATGGAGCAGTATGAAGACAATATGGAAAAAAATCAAAAATCTTCCCAGGCGGATTGACAGAGAGATCGAGACTATTTTATATAAGAAGGACCATTTTGCGGACTGGCTCCACATCCTAAATATCGAGGAGTCTTTGGCGTACATCGAAACCCATCCGGTGAGCTTCTACCGATACGGCGACGGGGAGATCGCGCTCATGATGGGTGAGGGGATTGCCTTTCAGCAGGCAGATGCGCGGCTTGCAAGACGGCTTAGAAAGATGTTAAAACCAACACTTTCCGGCATCAAGGCGGCGATACCATATTACTATTTTCACTATGAGCGCGGGCTTCTCGACTTTGTGAAAGGATTTGCCTGTGCGATGAAGATTCAAAGACGCTATTTAAGGGCGCACTGCGACAAGGATTATGTGTATCTCGACACGTCTTTGTCACAGATGTATCAGAGCTATGAAACATATGATTTCGACACCTATTTTGCGCGCGTGAGAGGACTCTTTGCGGGAAAAAAGGTGACGCTGATCTGCGGCAAGGGGATCTTTCAGGATCTCCAGTACAATTTGTTAGAGGAGTGCGAGACAGTGGAATACCTTGAGGGACCCAGCAAAAATGCCTTCTCTGAATACGAGAGTATTTTAAAACGGGCGCTTGTCATACCCAAAGATCATCTGGTGTGTGTCGTGTTAGGACCGACGGCGAAGCCGCTCGTGTATGACCTGCACAAGAGAGGGTATCAGGCGTGGGACATCGGACATTTTATCAAGGATTATGACGCATACTGCAAAAAGACAGCGAGGGACGCAGACGCGATCGCAGACTTTTATAAGCCAGATTAAAGGAGAAAACAGTCAATGGAAAAGAATCAAATATCAGTTATCGTATTTTCAAAGGGAAGACCAATGCAGCTCCATGCGTATCTGGAAAGCCTTTTAAAATTCTCGGATGCGGCAGAGGAACAGATCACGATTCTGTGCTGTGAGACAGAGGGGATACGATACGATAAGGTGATGGAGTGTTTTCCGCAGGCAGTGTGGAAAAAGGAAGAAAATTTTGAGACGGATTTGAAAGATGCTGTGATGGCAGCAGGCGAGTATATCATGTTTGGCTGCGATGATGTCGTGTTCACGCACGCGTTTAGCCTGTGCAAAGCCGCTGCATATCTTGGCAGTCATGACAAGGTATTTGGATTCAGTATGCGTCTAGGACACAATATCACGCCGTACCCGTCGAACGCTGTATATTACAATGGCGTCATGGAGTGGAACTGGGAGACGGCGGTGGAGCAGCACTATAATTATCCGTGGGAGCTGGACTGTACACTGTACAGGAAGGAGGATGTGGCAAGGCTGATCGACGAGGAGGAGAAGGTCATCAAGAACCCGAATTACCTTGAGGCGGTCATCAATGCCGACAACAGGAGTGAGAAACTGCCGCGCAAGTATCTCGCGTGCAATAAAGAGCGGGGGTGTGCGGTTGTCATCACGGTAAACAGGGTACAGGATTCGTACCAAAACGGGTTTGACGACAGTATGATGACAGATATTTACTCGCTGGACAAGCTCTACAATGACGAGGGGAACACACTCGACCTTGACAGGATTGCACAGCAGGAGAATCATGTCGTCCATGTGGGCGCTGAGTATTTTATTTTGAGGAAAGCCAGAAAGGGCTACTCCGCAAATCTCGTGTGGAAAAAAAGGGTAAAGGAAGCCGGAAAGACCGTGTCCAAATTTCCCAAGAAGTGCTATCACTATGTCGAGCGCCGTCTGTACAGGCGCGGCGTATTTGAGCGAAAGCTCTCGATTCTGAATACAAAGAAAACACTTCGTCTGCTGCTTGAAACGGACAAAAGCTTCGTGCGGATTGGTGAGAGTGAGATTCAGTTGATGCAGGGAAAGACTGTGCCGTCGCAGCACTTTGACCCCAAGCTTGCCAGACGCCTTCGAAAGATTCTGCGCGCAGAGTCGGACAATCTGCTGGTGGGGATTCCGTATTATTATGTCTATCCGAGGGAGAAGCTGACGCCCTATATGGAGATTCGTTCGCTCTCTGTGGCGGACCAGCGGCGCTTTTTGTTCCGGCATGGCAGGAAGGATGTACGCTATATAGACGCGGGCTTTACACAGGCATATCATCTGTATGAAGACTATGATTTCGAGAAGCATTTTAAGATGGCAGCGAAGCTTTTGGCGGACAAAGATGTGACGGTGATCTGCGGCGAGGGGACGCTGGACCGCTTTGGATACCAGCTGTTAGACCGATGCAGGTCTGTGGCGTATCAGTATGCGCCGGGAATGGATGCCTATGCTTCCTATGCGTCAATCCTGCGGAAAGCCTTGCGGATAGACAAGAGCCGCATCGTCTGTGTGGCGCTGGGACCGACGGCCAAGCCGCTGGTGTATGACCTGCACAGAAAGGGATATCGGGTGTGGGATATCGGGCATCTCCTAAAAGACTATGACACGTACAGGAAACAGAAACCAAGGACTGAGGCAGAGATTATACAGTTTTATATGCCGGATTAACGCATCTGCGTGAAAGCTGGTATAGCGAGACTGAGATACAAAAGGAAATCGAAGGGAGAGCCATGTTTAAGAAAATCAGTTATGTATTGGATCGCCGGCAAAAGCGCAATCTCGTGATCCTGCTGGTGATCATTCTGCTCGGTGCATTCGTCGAGCTGCTGGGAGTGTCAGCCATCATGCCAGTCACCAGCGTGGCGCTGGACCCAGGCTGCATAGAGACGAAATGGTATTTGCGCATGATCCGGGATTTGATGGGGTTCACGGATGCCAAGCAGATGATCATTTTCCTAGCGTCAGCGGTGATTGTGGTCTACATCGTCAAAAATATCTATATCACAATGATGAATGATCTACAATACCGCTTTATCTTCAATAATCAGAAACGTCTAGCGGTGAAGATGATGGACTGCTATATGCATCAGAATTATCTGTTTCATGTCTCCAAGAATGTCGCGGAACTCAACCGCAATGTGACCAATGACGTGAACGGATTCTTCACCGTGGTGCTCAATGCGCTCCAGTTCCTTGCGGAGATTAGTGTCTGTATCGTACTATGCATCTATCTTTTGATGGAGGATGTGGTGACAACGCTTGTCCTTGTGGGGCTGATCTTTTTGTTTGGTATCTTTTTCGTGCTGGTGTTCAAAAAGGTTTTAGTCCAGAAGGGAGAGCAAAACAGGGAGCTGAATGTGCAGACGACCAAATGGATTTTGCAGTCCTTCTCCGGCATCAAGGAGATCAAAGTGGCAAACAGCGAGTCCTTTTTTATTCATAATTATGACAAGAACTACAGTCAGTTTGCAGTGTTGCAGCGTCAGCAGTCCATGCTGAAGTTCATACCAAGACCAATAATGGAAGCGGTGTGCATCTGCGGACTTCTTTTGGCGGTTATTCTCAAAATGCGGTTTAGCAGCGCGGATGTTAAGTCGTTTGTGCCAATCCTGACAGCATTTGTCGTGGCGGCTATTCGTATGCTGCCGTCGTTTAACCGAATCACGGGCAATTTTGGTTCGATGATGTTTGACAAGCCCGCCATCGATTCGGTGTACCATGACCTGATCGAGATTGAGGAGCTGATGGCGAAACGTCAGACGACGGAGAAGGCAGACTGCAAGATCGTATTGCAGGAGCAGCTTGAGATGGAGGCAGTTTCCTTTCGCTATCCAGAGTCCGAGAAATGGATTCTAAAGGATGCGGCGCTGACGATTCGCAAAAACTGTTCGGTTGCGCTGATTGGCGCTTCCGGCGCAGGCAAGACCACCGCTGTCGATCTGATGCTTGGTCTGCTAGAACCACAGAGCGGTCGCATCATGGTGGATGGAATCGATATTCGGATGCACATGACATCATGGCACCAGAGTATCGGCTATATTCCGCAAACGATTTATCTCATGGATGACACGATACGCGCCAATATTGCCTTTGGTGTGCAGGAGGAGGAGATTGACGAGAAGATGCTTGCGCAGGCGATACATGAAGCGCAGCTGGATTCCTTTGTCCGCTCGCTGCCAGAGGGTGTAGATACGGTGATCGGTGACAGAGGCGTGAAGCTTTCCGGCGGTCAGCGGCAGCGTATTGGCATCGCGCGGGCGCTGTACCGCGACCCGCAGGTATTGATTCTGGACGAGGCGACCTCCGCGCTGGACAATGAGACAGAGCGCGAGGTCATGGAGGCGATCGACGGTCTGCACGGACAGCGGACGATGGTGGTGATCGCCCACAGACTGACCACGATCAAAAACTGTGACGAAATCTATGAAGTGGCAGACGGCAGTATTCAAAGAAGGACGCATCAGGAGATATTTGATGACAATTCTGCTCAGAACTTTGTACCTGCTGCGCAGTCCGCGAAATAGCAGTGGTGCACAGATGCCGGTAGCAATATTTGGATAATTTTATGGAATGTTTATTGGATAAAAGGGAAGGCTTATGTTAGAATTAAAAATTATGGGATACTGTGAATCTTTTCGGGAGAAGTGGGACGATTTTGTGATGAACCATTCTGTGAATGGAACCTTTTTGCAGACGCGGCGTTTTCTGGAATATCACAGAGACCGCTTTGAGGATGCTTCCCTTGTGGTCTATAAGGGAAATGATACCGTGGTGGCTGCCGTCCCAGCCTGTGCTGTCTGTGACGATGGAAAGAAAACATTCCACGCGCATTGCGGCAGTACGTTTGGCGGTATTGTCATGGCAGATTTGTTTTATGATATTGAGCATGTCGGTGCGGTGATGACCATCTTGGAGGCTGAACTGCGAAAACAAGGATATCAGGAGGTGCGCCTGAAGATTACCAGTGATATTTTTGCCAGACAAAACGGGAATTTACTCTATTACTTTCTGTTTCAGAGGGGCTATGCTTCCTATGATGAGCTGAGTTGTTATATTGATTTTGTGTCTTACGATGAGGATATTGCATTGAATTTTACATCGGGCAGAAGGCGTGATTACAAGTATTCCCTCAAAAATGGCCTGACTTTTTTAAAACTCGAAGAGCGGAAACAGATTGCAGCGTTTTATGCGGTTTTGTGCAGTAATCTGGAGAAGTTCGGCGCAGAGCCAGTGCATTCCTTAGAGGAACTGCTGGAATTTAAGGAGTCGCGCCTGTCTGATATCGTGGAATTTTATGGGGTGTACAAAGAAGAACAGATGATTGCAGGCAGCATGGTATTTTTGTTTGGCAGACAAGTTTTTCATACACAGTATCTCGCGGCAGACCAGAACTGCTTAAAGATGTACCCCATGAATTTCTTGGATACAAACCTGATTCGGACAGCGCGGGAGCGCGGTTTCCAGTATTTTTCATTTGGGACAAGTACTGAGGAGCATGGCACTGTGCTAAACAAAAAACTGGCAGAGTTCAAGGAAGGCTTCGGTACGCAGTATGGGCTTAACAGAACATTTGTAAAAGAACTGTAGATACTAAAGTGCAGTTTAGTTCATTTGATGATATAGAAAATTTAGATATAAATTGTATATAAGGAATTTGTATGTGAAAAATGGATAGCCAGATATATGATGTAATAATGCCGCTTGCATTAAAAGATATGGATACTGTCATGATAAACAGTGGGAGCTGGTTTCAATTCCTGCCTATCAAACAACTGATTATTATAGGAAACACAGAGGTTCAAAAGCATCTTGAAAAAATGAACAACACAGATGGTAAAATTCGGTTTATAGATGAAAATGAGCTGCTGGAAATCGGGACAGTTCGGGATATCATGTGCAGGGCAGCACCCGAAGCCATTCGGGAGGATGCTGTGCGGCGTGCTGGCTGGTATTTGCAGCAATTTCTCAAGATGATGTATGCCTATATCTGTGAGGATGAGTATTATATGATATGGGACAGCGATACGGTGCCGTTGGTTCCGATTGAAATGATACATCAGGGGCGTCCGGTATTTCATATGAAGGAGGAGTATTATCCGTCATATTTTAATACGATGGGCAGAATCCTGCCGGGGATGGGCAAGCGGGTGCGCCAATCATTTATTTCGGAGCATATGCTGATTCGCAGAGATATCATGAAAGAAATGATCAGGGAGATTGAAAGGCAGAATCTGTCTGAGGGGGAAAAATTTTATGAGGCAATTTTGTATGCTGTAGACAAAGATATGCTTCCCCACAGTGGTTTTAGTGAGTTTGAGACGTATGGAACCTACACAGACAGCCGGTATCCGGGCTTGTACGAGAAGATATCATATAAGTCGCTGAGAGATGGCGGCAGGTATTTTGCTTTAGACCAGTTTAGCAGCCGGGAGGCAGACTGGCTTAGAGGCATATATCAGGCTGTATCTTTTGAAAAGAGTGACGTGCTGCTGCCAGAGCACAGATTCTTTAAAGTAAGCGTACTTCAAAGTCTGTTTGGCTTTGATGAGATGGCAGCTTTTTTCATGAATCTTAGGGAACAGAAAAACCGAATGAAAAAAGCATTGAATAGCAAGGAAAAACAGGGTATGAGGTGGTGAGATTTGCCAATGAAGATATATAAAGCTCGAAAACACGAAAAAGTCATATTTGGGCTGTTGACAATGCTGCTCAGTTTTCTGCTCACAATGTCATATTATCACTTGTGGGGGACAGATTTGCGGGTGCCAATTTCAGGCTATAGGAGTGACTCTGGCGGCGTGCTGCTCGAGGCGGCCAACTATGTACGCGGCGGAAATGTTCATAGGAATGTGCTGTATGCGGCGCCATATGCTTCAAAATATATGTCTGCCATGGGTGACTCAAGTATGCCGATTCCTTTTATTGGGCTGGTCTGGAGACTGACTGGCAGTGTTGAGGCGGGAGTCAATGTGGCGGCAGTCTTAAATGGCGTGCTGCTTGCGCTTAGTGCTTATTGGCTTTGCACGCAGGCGAGAATAAGGGCATCTTTGTCGATGGTGCTGGGCATCTGCTACTCAGCGCTTCCGTTTTTTGTGTTTGCGTCTAATACAGTGTTGTTAATTTATGCATGGTGTTTTTATATTCCGTTGTTTTGCTGGATTATGATTATGCTGATGAGCGAGAAGCCAAAGACATTGAAAGATACAGTATTTATCATTGCTGTGATGCTGTATCTGGGATTAAACTCGGCATACTATGCATTTTTTGCGTTGATTATTCTGGCGCTGGCTGGACTGTACAGTCTGCTTCGGCTGAAAAATGTGGAGAACATCATGCTGGTTCTGGTCTCCTATGTGGCAGTTGCGTTCGGCATTGCTGTCTATACTATGCCGGATATTCTGCGTAAGATTATAGGAAATACGGCACTGTGGGATTCGGGCTTTTATTATCTGCTCTGTATCATAGCCGGGGCAGTGTTATGCGTACTGGGGATTTTGGTGTATAAAAAATGGTATAGCTGTATCACGATAAAGACAGTGTATGTGATGCTGGTGTTTGCTGTAATATTGTTATTTGGCGGGTATATGCTGCTCAAGCGCTTCAGCTCCTTTATCGGGGCGTATGACGGCAGAACGTACCTGGCTGTTGAGATGGGTGCGCTCAATGTAGGCTATCTGATTCTGCCAGTGGTGAATACAGTATGGAGGGGGCTGAATGAGGAACTTGCAGTGATGGTGGACCTCGATGCCGGAGATTTTACGATGCTGGGTGTGCTTTCTGGGATAGGGTTTCTCTATTCGGTATTGTCACTTTTCCAATATGATGACAAGAAAAAGGATGAAGTGCTGCATCTGTGCGGACTGTGCAACTGCTTTATGGCGCTGGTCGCGGTAAAGGGCGGCGCAGCATCGCTCATTGCTGTCTTTGTGACGACAGGTATCCGAAATTATAACCGAATCTGTGTTTATATTGCCTGCTTCTCCATAGTTTCCTTCGGGATACTGGTCGAGAAGAGCTATCGAAAGGTGCGCAGGATGAGACGAGAAACGCTGCGCAGGGGATGCACGGCAGTGCTTGTATGTGTGGTAGCGCTGCTTGTGAGCATGTCTATCCCAACAGATTTTCTGTATAACAAGAACTATGGTATAGAGGAGTACGCAGTGCGTAAGCGGGAGTATGACGAGTGGCATGAATTGGTCGGGGCGATCGAGAGCCAGCTTGACGAGGGGGATATGATCTTACAGCTTCCGCTGCGGGCAACAGACATTCGAATTGGTGAGCTGATGGATATAGGAAGGGCATATGACAATGCAATTCCGGCAATTGTATCCCAAAAGACCATGTGGAGCTATGGCGGTAACTGGAAGTTTCAGGAGGATATTGCCCAAAAGATCGATGCGTTTATCGCGGCAGCCCAAGAGAGCGGATTTGCGGGGATTTATGTGGACACATTGCTCTACAGTGACACTTCGTATGAGATTCATCTTGCAAAGCTTGAGGAGCGTCTGGGCGCACCGACGGTCAGTGACGGGAGCAGACGCTATTATTTCATGCTGCCGTGACAGGTTTGGACAATAATTTTTGATCATAGAAAGACATGGGGATTCTATATGAAAAAAATACAAAAAAATAGGATAGTGCAATATCTTTTGGTGATGTTCCTGACAGCGGCTGCGTTTTTGATCTATTTTATGCTGCATCATTTTAGTCTAAGAGACCTATGGTCGTATGATGCCAATAAGGCGGTGGATGATTTTGTCCGCGGCATGGTGGAGGAAGGCGGTGGACAGCAGGCGGCATTCTTTGGATTCAATCTGCAAAATTTTGTGATCTTTGTTCTTGGCAGACTTTTTGGAGATGCCATTCTTGGCATCAACGTGTACTATATACTGACCTTTTTCCTGATCGCGGGAGCATCGTACTGGTGTATGAAGACGATGGGCATATCTGGTAAGCCAGCGCTGTTTATCTCGGTACTTCTCTCATTTGTTCCGTTTCACATTGACAGGGGACAAGGGCAGATCATTACATCCTCATTTTTTCTGGTGCCTATATTTTTAGGACTCCTATATCAGATTTTTTTCCAAATGGATTCTACAAAGTTTCGTGTCAGCACAGTGGTGTGGATGGCAGCCGCGCCATTCATAGACTGGCGTTTGGCTGTGATGTTCGTGATACTGCTGGCTGTGTTGACAGTGCATCGCAATGACGGCAGGGTGTATCGCACGGCGGGGATTTACGGTGCAGTTTTGCTGGCGTTTACACTGCTTGCGGGGATTGCTTCGGGTGTATTTCGGCAAGTGGATGTCGCGGAGAATATCCGTCTTGCAAGGGAGGAGGGACTTCGCATACTCGACATGATTCTGCCGCTGCGGTATCATGTGTCTGACCGGCTTTGGAATATACGATATGAGTATGACGTATCCTTTTCCGTGCATGGTGAGTGCGGGCTGAATGCGCAGGGAATACTGATCTCAGCGGCGTTTTTGTACGGGCTGCTGGCACTGTTTTTTGGCAAGAGAAAGGATAAGCGCATTCAATGGCTGGCGTGGATTAATGTGATTGTCATCTTGGTATCTGTGATCGGCGGTTTTCATCTGATTCTGGAATATTTAGGAATCAATCTGGTATACTGGAATCGGATGGGAATCATCATCATCGTCAGCTCGGCAGCCACATTAGGGATTTTGGCAGACCAGGTGAGATCGAAGCTGTCAAAGGGTATTCCGCGCCCGGCAGTCGATGCAGTGACAGCCCTGATTGCCATCGCAGGACTGGCAGAATTGATTCTGCGCCAGAATATGTAAAGCGAGGTGAATCAATGCTTTCTGTATCGCGGAGAGAACTCAAATTTTTGATGGGATGTGACAGGGCGGCAGCGTTGCAGGCGGAGCTTGGCAGTCTGCTTGGCACAGACACCTATTCCCAAGGAGGATATTATACAGTCAGAAGCCTGTATTTTGATTCGTGGAAGGATAAGGACTTCACACAAAAGTATGACGGGGTGGAAAACAGGCGAAAGATTCGCCTGAGAGTCTACGCGGCAGCGCAGGAGTCTGCAAAGTTTGAAATCAAAGAGAAGGTCGGTGCCTGTCAGAAAAAGGATAGTCTCCTGGTGGACAAAAAACATGCGCAAGCGTTTATCAGAGGGGAGTATGCGGGGCTTCTCGACTACGAGGAGCCTGTGGCGCACAGGCTCTTTGGATTGATGACCTTAGGGGCGTACCGACCGGCAGCAGTCATAGAATACGAGCGCAGGGCATACATGTACGACGCATTCAGCACCAGGATCACATTCGACCAAAATGTGAAAAGCTGTGAGTATTTTTATGACATTTTCAGTGAGGAGATGCCATTTGTGCCAGTGCTTTCGGGACAGGTCATTTTGGAAGTGAAATTCAGCGGTGTGCTGTTGGAATCCATAAAGCGCATTCTTGGCAAATACCACTTGACAAATGTTTCGGTGAGCAAGTACGGAATCGGCAGACCGATCGGTGCGCACTATATATTGTAAGCCGCTTATGGTTTTCGAAGTTTTAACATAATTTTTATACGGAGGATAAAGAGATGACCAAAAGTGATATCTTAGACTGGTTTTCAGTGAACAATGCATCGTTGGATGCAAACAGGATTCTGTTTGTGCTCGGAATGGGAATTTTGCTGGGAGCGGTAATATTTGCGACATACCGCATTACATACGCAGGGGTGAGCTACAATGCAAAGTTTAATGTAGGAAATGTTGTCATGCTGCTTATTGCCTCCGTCATTATGCTGATGATAAGCAGCAACATCGCAATCTCACTCGGCATGGTCGGTGCGCTGTCCATTGTTAGATTTCGTACAGCGATCAAGGACCCGCAGGATACGATTTACATATTCTGGTCGATTGTCGAGGGCTTGTGTGTGGGGGCACAGATGTACAAGCTCGCATTTTTATCTGTGATTGTGATCGCGGTAGTGCTTGTGTCCGCAAGCATGTATTACCATGCAGGCAAAAAATATCTGATCATCATTCGCGGCGGGCAGTCCCTATGTACGAATGAGATTTTGAGAATCATTGGAGACAGATACAAGAGGGCGGTGTTAAAGGCGGCAAATTATAGCGTCGGACACTGCGAGTTGATCGTGGAGGTGGCGGCGAAGGGAACGCTTGACGACAGCGTGATCGATGCGCTTCGGCAGACGGCGGATGTGATGAGTGTGAACTGGCTTTTGGAGATGGGAGAACATATTGGATGAGATGGATAAAGGCGTGTAGCAAGCAGCTCTGCCTGTGTGCTCTGATCCTGTTGTTCGGCGTCATCTATGTTCTGTGCAGAGTGGGAGAGGCGTCCAAATTTGGCGGATTGGATATTGTATCCGTGGAAGCGCTTGAGGAGCTTACAGCAGGGAGGCGGTATATTGAAGAGCCCGAGCACGTGGATAGTTTTCTTTCCTTGCAGGGGCAGAAGGCAGCGTATGATAAAAAGACGCATACATTTTATGTGAGCCAGCCAGTCCATGAGGAGCAGATTGCCTCTTTGTTTGAGGTGCCCGCCGGCAACATCAGTCTGTGTGTAGCGCAGGATACGTATGTTGGTGACGTAGAAGGCGCCATGCAGGCGGGGCACAGATTTCAGCTCTGGATGATTGGCGAGCAGGAGTATACGGTATTTGGATTGATATTTACTGGGGCGCCTGTCTTGGCTGTCAACAGTGCCGATGTGTTAAAGAGTGACTATCAAAAGGGCGGGATTGTTCTGTTTGACCCAGATGATGAGGACGTGAACGGCGTGAGCGTAAAGTCCTCTCAGGCTTATCTAAAATACAATGCCAACGCCGGCACTTATTCAATTAAGTTGATGAAAAAGGATTTTGCTGAGGATAAGAGGCTGTCTTTTCTGGGGATCGGAAAAAATAAAACATGGAAGCTTTATGAAGTGTCAAAAAGTGATAGAAGCCTTACAAGGGCAAAGCTTGCGGCAGATGTCTGGAATGCTATGAATGCCGGCACGGCGCTTGTGCGGGGGTATGAATTTGTCGAGGTAGTTGAAAATAATGTCTATAAAGGTCTTTATCTGTTAGCGCCCAAGTGGAACAGATCGATGCTCACCCTCTCTGAACAGGAGTGCGTTGTGAGCAGGGAGGAGCTGACACCAGAGCAGATACCGGCATATCTGGATTTGATCTCGGACAAGGATTTAAGCAGATACTATCTGTTTTTGCAGATGACATATGCCTACAAAAACGGCACTGAGGACTATGTGGTGATAGAGACAGTGCAGGATAATGGGGAGAAGCGCTGTGTGCTGGCACCTGATAAACTAAAACATGTATTTGGCAGCTTTGAGAAAGCGCTTCAGTATCTGGCATGGGAGGGCGATGCGCAAGGCAATGATACGAGCTGCATGCTCATTGCCACAGAGGAGGTTGAGGCTGCCAAAGGGCGGCAGGAAAGAGAGATCTTACGGTTGAGCACTGTGGAGTGGAAGCAGCTGCGCGCAACTGTGCTGGGCGATGAAATGATACGCAGACAGCTTGCTTTATATAAGCAGTACCTGATAGACAGCGGTCTGGCGGTGCGCTGTGTGGAGGAGGATGCTTTTGGATATTATTATGGATTGTTTGAGGATTATTTGAGAGACAGATTGGCGTATATGGATGAATTTTTTGAATATTCGGGTGGGACTGTATCATGAAAGGTAAGAGTAATATCATCATATGGGGACTGGTGCTAGCGGCTGCGGTCTACTGTGGCATATACTGGTATCTAAACCGGGAAAGCATGGAGGAGTTCCGGGAGACGACAGTACTTGTGGAAGAGGACAGTCATTCGGTCGCTGAGGATGTTGAGGAGGCAGAAAGCGCTTTAGATCAGGAAGGCTTTCTGGATATTTATGCAGAGGTATCCTCCGAGGGAGATGTGGATGTAAAGAAAATCAAATTGTTTGTCACAGGGAGAAATGCCTATTTCTTTCTTCCATCGTACTGTGACACAGATTCGGTTGTGCTGCGCTATGACGAGCAGCAGTTTCTGTTATCAATGGATGCCCAGGTTGTGCCAAGCGGGACAGCGTTCCACGCAGATCGTGGAGATTCCCATACATTGATGATTGCAAAAGAGGATGGTACAGAAAAGAGCTATGAGTTTGGCGTGATGCAGTCTGAGAACCTGTCATCTATATTTATTACGACTGCAAATCATTCATTGGATTATATTCATGATGTCAAAGGAAATTATGAGCCTGGTCATCTGGTCTGTGTCGATGCGTCTGGAAATACAGATTGTGACACAGCGCTCGAAAAAGTCAAATTACACGGCTTTACAAGCCTGAGTGTACCCAAAAAGACATATCAGGTGGATTTCAGCCAGGCGCAGGACCTCTTAGGCATGGGCAGCGCGCTGCGCTGGATTTTTCAGGCAAATGCCTACGATAAATCCTACATGAGAAATAAACTGGCTTATGACTTATTCCAGGGTATGACATCTGGCTATGCGGTCGAATGCGTGTACGCGGATGTTTATTTCAACGAAGAATATGCAGGAAATTATTTGATCTGCGAGAAGGTCGAAGCAGGGGTGAATCGTATTGAGCTCACAGACAACCCATCAGAATATACAGCGGATCGGACAAAAGGACAGGTTATCGAGGAGGATGACATGCGGTATGTAGACGTGCAGGATGAGGACATCAGCGGTGGATACTTAATAGAGACACAAAGTCTGCTGGTGTCCTCAGATCTGCTGCGTATGTCTGAGGAGGACTGTCTGTTTGTGTCGGATTCCGGCAGATATGAGATCCGATGGCCCAAGGAAATATCAAAGCAGCAGATCGTATATCTTCGCCGCTGTATGCAGCAGATAGAGACGCAGGTCGCGCAGTGTGATACAGAGGAGGCGTACAGAGAATTATCAGAGCTTATTGACGTGGATTCCTTTGCAGTCATGTATCTGATGGACATGATAACAAATGATGTGGATGCCAATGCCTACAGTACTTTTTATTATAAGCTTCCACTAGCGCAGGGCGGAAAACTGTATGCCGGACCTGTGTGGGACTATGACAGAGGATTTGGCAATGAGGAGAGAAATGTTCAGGTGAACGTCAATGGATACCGCAACGGTTTGTGTGAAACATTGTATCAAAACACGTTCTTTCGAAAACGGGTGCAGGAGTTGTACCATGAAGTCTTTCTGCCATTGTCAGAAAATAGCCTGCGCACCTTTTTTGAGGATACGTCTGCCATGCTTGCAGCATCCGTAAGAATGGATGCTGCGCGCTGGCAGAACAATCTTGACAGACTCAATTATTCCTATGATTCCTTTGAGGACGAGATCGCTTATCTGCGGTATTATTATCAGGAGCGCGCACTGATCGCTGGGGAGCAGGTCAATGAGACAGGGGCATATCATATGGTTACGTTTATGGCGCCGGACGGCAGCAGCAAAAGTTGTTTTATCAAGGACGGGGAGCTTTTGACCTCGTCAATCGTCTCGCTCATGACCAGCGCATTTGGCTGTGATGTATGGACGCACGAGAATGGCAATGTCTATCAGTTAGGGCGGCCTGTATGGGGGGATATGACGCTGTACGGCAGAGTGGAGGTATTGGAATAAGCAGAAAATTTATGCGTTATTTGAGATAAAATCGTGTACAGGAATTAACAGTTCCTAATTGTGTATGGATATTTTTGGCAAAATAGTATATAGTAATGAAGTAGGAAGATGTGATTTGGCGGGAGGTGAGGATGATATGGCAGACAATCTGGATTTATTTGAACCCTTGTGGGAGGCTGATGAGGACCTCTATGAGGAGATTGGAGAAGTCATCATGTGTCCTCTTTGTAAGAATTTGGTCGATACGGAAGAATTGATAGACGGCTGTCTGTGTCCGAATTGTTTTGAGGATTTATCAGACCAGTTGGATCAGTTTTGAGGAGTAATGGCGATATGCGGATTGAATTGAAGAACATTGCAAGAGTAGAAAGTGCAGATATTGCCCTGAATGGGATCACTGTTGTTGCAGGGGCAAACGGAAGCGGAAAGAGTACGATCAGCAAGTCATTGTATGCGGCTTTGGAAGTGGTTCATGATCCGCAGCGGCAGGTTCAGTTGGAGAAGCGCCGTAGCAGAATCAGCATGATTCGCAATTTGATCTATCATAGTGCTGGTTTTAAAGTGAATGATATATTAGAGATTGATGAAAAAGTGCAACAGGAATTGAGGCGTGCTGACGGAAATGCTGACGTGTTTTTAATGAATATGCAACATTTTTTGGATGAGAATCCTGGGGTAATCATACTAAATGGTCAAATAATGTTAAAGGAATTAGAACAACTGTTTTGTCATTGCGTGGAAATTGATCAAAAAGAGGATTCCTATTATATTCAATACTTTTCACAGATGATATTGGACAATATATTTCAAAAACAAATCAATTGTCTAAAAGGTACGAAGGAAGCCCTCATTGAATTTAGAGATACGTATTCGACAGTTTCGATGAAAATGATTGACAATAAAGTAGTGAACACTAATTTCGAAATGTTTCGTACATCAACACCATCTCCTGTTTATATAACAACGTCTGATCTGGTGGATTTTGTAGGCAGTTATAGAACGCTCTATTCATCGGAGAAGTATGGGGCGATTTCTTATGTAAATTCACAATTGACGAAATTACTTATGAGGGAGATTCATACAAGAAATTTAGTCGCAGAGCAGTATCATAAGTTAGAGGGACAAAAACAGATATTTGAAAATATTCTGGGATCGGTTTTAGAGGGAGAGATGTATCTGGAAGACCGTCAACTTGTGTATCATGACGAGTGGTGCAATGCCAATATTGAATTGCGCAATATTGCCTCTGGAATGAAACCCTTTCTAATCTTGAAGCGCTTGATCAGCAATGGTGTATTTCTTGAAAAAATTTGCCTGATTATCGATGAACCAGAGACGAATCTGCATCCAGAATGGCAACTGAAATTAGCGCATTTATTAGTATTATTAAACATGAAATTGGGTGTTGGCGTCTATCTGAACTCTCACAGTCCATATTTTGTGAGAGCAGTGGAATATTATGCCAATCAATATGATGTCTTAGACCAATGTAAATTTTATGCTATGCGCAGAAACGAGGAAACAGGTTTGTATGATAGTGAGGACATGACAAGACAACTTGGCAGGATCTATGATAGTTTGGCACAACCATTCAACCAGATCATGTAGAGGCTGTGTATTGAGCGTGATTATATCGATGCAGACTATTTTCAAAATCTCGCGGAGTGGGCTGAGGTAGGCGGTCAGCAATGAACAACCAGATAATCAAGCCTAATGCTGCATCATTTACAAGGGATTGCAGAAAAATAGAGTATGAGGAACGAGATCGAGACGGGAAGGGGCGTACAGCTTATTATGACAGAGACGCAGAAAAAAATATATTTTTTTATAGGCACGGAGGCAGAACTCATCAAGGTATTTCCTGTGATCATAGCGTGTCAGAAGGCAGGGAATCAATGCCATTTGATTGCATCTGGCCAAAATGATCTGCATAAAAGCCGGATATTAGATTTTATACAGTTAAACGGAAAATATGTTGAGTTATCAAAGGAAGAATCGATTCAGAAAAGCGCTGTCGGCTTGTTGAGATGGTTTCTGGCAGTCAAGAAAAAGGCACCCAAGATCATCCGAGAGCAATTTGGCGCGGAGGCATTGACCGGTGCGAGTCTGGTCGTACATGGAGATACAGTGTCTACAATGATGGGGGCATTTATCGCCAAGAAGCTGCGGATGCGTGTCTGCCATGTGGAGGCAGGGCTGCGCTCACACAATCTGCTCAATCCGTTTCCAGAGGAGATTGACCGCCTGATCACAAGCAGATTGACGAGTGTACATTTTGCGCCGGGAAATCTGCCGGCAAAAAATCTTGACAAGGCAAAAGGAAAAGTGATCAATACGAAATATAATACGATTCTGGACAGCCTGTCATTTTCGCGGACAGTGGAGGTGATGACAGAGGAAGTGCAAAGGATACAGGGGGAAGATTATTTTGTCTTTGTCATGCACCGACAGGAAAATTTGATGAATAAAGAGTTTTTTGTGCAGGTACTCTCGCAGGTAAAACAGTTTTCAAGGCAGAGAAAGTGTGTGCTCATCCTTCACAAAATTACGGAAAATAAGCTTAGAGAGTTGAATCTTCTGGAAGAGTTGAGAGCAGATGAACATTTCTTACTGCTGTCGCGTGTGGACTACTTTGATTTTATGAAACTGCTTGACGGAGCACAGTATGTAATTACAGATGGCGGCAGCAATCAGGAAGAGCTGCATTATATGGGAAAACCCTGCTTGATTATGCGAAAGACGACAGAACGGCAGGAGGGCATCGGTGAAAATGCAGTGATGTACGCTGGAAAGATTGAAAATATGAGGAAGTTTGTAGCGCAGTATCACAACTATCAAAAGGAATGTCTGCTGGGAAAATACAGCCCCAGCAAAAGGATTTGTGAGGTATTGAGCAGACTGTAAAGGGGAATCCTATGATGGAAAAAGAAATTTTTTTCACAATCGTCATGCCGACTTATAATTCTGAGAGAACGATTGAAAAAGCATTAAAATCGATCAGAGACCAGAAATTTGATCAGAATCAGATAGAGATCTTGGTCATTGATGGCGGCTCGACGGACCGGACAATAGAGATCGCAGAGCGATTTGGCGCAGTGATTATACCAAATGAGGAACGTGTTCCAGAGGCAGCAAAGAGGCTGGGATATCAGTATGCAAAAGGGACATGGATTATTAAGCAGGATTCAGACGAAGTCTATGTGACGGACAGTCAGCTTATGCGGAAGAAAAGGTTTATAGAGAAAAATCCTGATGTTTATTGTCTTTTGTCAGACAAGCTTCTGGCAGGGAAGAAGTGTGGTATTAGCTGTGCTTATCTAAACTATTGTGGAGATCCATTCAGCTATATTGTATATAATCTTCGTGGCTCTATCGTTTCTCAGAACAAACGATATTTACTTCGCAAAAGTAAATATGGCAATGTCTATCGTTATCAGAAGGGAGATCCGTATCCGATTGGCGACGGAGGATGTACGGCGTTTCATATCAAAAAGTATAGAGAATGGTTCAAAGAACGATATGACAGTCAGGAATATGTGAATCTTTCGACGCAAAAGATCATTGATCAGACAGGGCTGGCGGGATGTATTCCAGACGATAATATCTATCATTATTCCAAAGCAGATCTGAAAACATACCTGAGAAAGGTCCGATTTAAGATTCACTTTAATCTGAATGGGACAAACGCACTTGGATATGCTGCAAAGGCTGAGTGTGACACAAGCTATAGCAGGAGAAAATGGGTGTTTGTACTGTATGCCTTATCCATTGTTTTTCCTGCTGTGGATGCTGTCAGGATGGCATGGCACAACAAGGATTGTTCGTTTTTGCTTCATTTTATGTATACGTATTATGTGTTGATCGTCACCGCAGTGGAAGTGCTTCGGAAAGTGTTCAAGAAAGACAAGGGTAATTATTCATATGGCTGAGAATCAAAGACGTAAAGTGAGTGTCATCATTCCGGTCTACAACGATGAGAAATACATCAGACAGTGTGTGGATTCGATAATCGGACAGACATATCGTGATTTGGAGATTATACTGGTGGATGATGCCTCGTCGGATACTTCGCTGGCAATCTGTGAAGCATATGCGGCAGATGATGACAGAATCAAAGTGATTCATCACAAGCAAAACAGCGGCTTGTCCAAAAGCCGTGAGACAGGATTCAAGCAGGCGACAGGTGAATGGATTTGTTTTATGGATCATGATGACTGTATGAATCCCCGTGCGATTGCGCACTTGATGGCTTATGCAGATGAATCTGTGGACATTGTTGCAGCCAGATACAAAAATATTTTAAATAAAGATTTTGAACAGTATGTATGGGAGGATATACCGCATACGAAGGTTTGTGAACTATCCCACGACCGGGCAGTGAATATGCTCGGTTCTTTTGGTCAGTATGAAGTACCAGAATGTCTGTGGGGCAAGATTTATAGAAAGACGTTGTTTGAACAGATTGAAATCAGCAAGTATGAGAAAACATTTCCTTTGGTCTATTTTGAGGATGTACTGTTGACGTCTGCACTGGTCAAGCAATGCAGAAGAATGAAAATATTGAACCAATATGCCTACATTCACCGCGTGGATTTTGGCAGTGTATCGATGAGTCCCCAGGCACTTGAATTTAACTTAGAGACGGCTAGAACGGCGGATGTTGTCATTGCGAGAGTGAGAGAGCCGTATGCGCCAAAAGCCTATATGAAGGTTTTACAGAATTATCTGTTAGTCTTTTCCAAAAATTGGTATCTGGTGTGGTGGTATCACAAAAAAGAGAAAAAGCTGCTTGACGAGATGGAGGGACTGTTTGGCAAATATTATGACAGTTACAGGATGTTGAAAGTGAAAAAGCCCCTCGTGCCAGATCTATGCATCAGATTATTTCGGCTGAATAAGGTCCTCTTTTGCATGATTGTGTGCAGAGTGTGGTTTGAGTGTGTATCGAAGATCAGATATCGCATAAAATCAAGATGACAGGTGTATGGTGCAGTGTTAGTTGTCTTGAATTACAAGTTGTTCGTGCGCTGGTTTGGGAGATGTGTATATGATAAATATCATAATGTGTACTTATAACGGGGAACGATATATAAGCGAACAGATACAATCCATTGTGGACAGTTCGGTGAAGGATTGGAGACTCATGATATTTGATGACCAGTCAACAGACCATACCATACAAATCATTGAGAAGTATCAAGAGAAGTACTCTGGTCAAATATACTATAAAGTCAACCAGAAGAAACAAGGAGTGGTCTTAAATTTCCTCAAAGGCATTTATGAGGTAGGAGTTCAGATGAATGAGCATGATCTTATTATGCTGTGTGACCAGGACGATTTTTGGAATACCGATAAGATTCGTAAAACATGGAATGGTATGCAGGAGTTGATCAGTGCATATGGAAACAATATGCCGCTGCTGGTCTGTACCGATGTGACAGTGGTGGATGATACGATGAAGGTGTTAAATCCGTCTTTTCGAAAAATGAACCATTATCATATCAAGAAGCTTGATCTGCCGCATCTGCTCATGGAAAATAAAGTTCAGGGCTGCACGGTCATGATCAATAGAACTATGGCAGGGATGCTTGACAGACTTCCGCAAACAGCGGTCATGCATGATAGCTGGCTGGCGCTGATCGCGGCAGTGTTTGGCAGGATAAAATATATTGATGAACCAACCATGCGCTATAGACAGCATACAGATAATCTCCAGGGCAGCATAGAATACAAAAAGGACATAAAAAATAAATTCTCGAATCTTGGGGGACAAAGACAGATTGTCATGAAAACCATACCGCAGGCAGCGGAATTTTTGAAACTTTATCGGAATCAAATTCCATCTAGTCCGCGCAGCGTGATCAAAGCATTTGCGACATTGCCGCAGCAGAATTTTGTGATGAGACGGTATCATATTGTCAGATATCATATGTGGAAGTCGGGCATACTTAGAAATATTGGATTGATGGTGCTGATTTAGCGGCAGAGGAAGGGAGCTGTAGGATTGATGGATTACACGGAAGATTTTTTTGAGAGCATTGAGCACAGGAATGCTGAGTTTAACAGCCTCTACTATGGCGCAGATTATCTCAGAGGGCAGCAGGTCAACAATCTGCTGCGCGTGATCAAAAAACTGGACGTACAGTTTTTGGTGGATGCGGTCCGCTTTAAGATTGCCAATAAAAAGTTCCGTAAATTTCAGAAAAGAAGAAGAACTGCCGTCTCTCATAAAGTCAGTACCTATGCGAGTTATCAGCGTCTAAGGGATAAGAAAATAGTTGTCTATACTTGTATTACGGGGGGATATGATGCCTTGAAGGAGCCATTGCTTTCGTTCGACAATGTAGAGTACATCTGCTTTACAGAGGACGCAGCCAGAATCCAGAAGGCAGAGAATACCAAGTGGGCGTTCAGACAGATTCCAGCGCATATTGCGAAGGAATATGACAGGACCCTCTCAAACCGCTATATCAAGATGCACCCCAAAGAACTGTTTCCAGATGCGGACTATGCGGTCTATGTGGATGGGAATATAGGGATACAATCCTTCCTGGGGACGTACTTGCTACAGACAAAAGCAAAGACCGGAACCGCGATCTTTGCACACAGTCAGCGCCAGTGCGCCTATGTCGAAGCAAATGTCTGTATCAGCAGGAGAAAGGGCAGCAGGGAAGCGATCGAGCGCCAGATGCACAGTTATGAAAAGGCAGGCTTTCCCCAAAATTTCGGATTGTATGAGTGTACCATCATTGCGACAGATCTGACAAACACACTGTCGGCAGAGCTGCTTGAGCACTGGTGGCAGGAGTTTGTACATTCCAAAAGCTGTCGGGATCAACTCTCGCTGCCATATGTTGTGTGGAAATTAGGCATGCGGTATACCGATATCGGACTGCTTGGTGAAAATCTCTTTGACGACAGCCGCATAACGGTGTATAGTCATTAGTAGTAATTGTAAAAAATAGGAAAAATGCGATGAAAACGATTGAATTGATTGTGCCCTGCTACAATGAAGAAAAGTGCGTGGCACTATTTTATAATAAAATAAAAGAAGTCTTTGCGCAAATTCCAGAGAAGCGTTTTGTCATCACGTACGTCGATGATGGAAGCAGGGATCATACGATGGATGAAATCAAGAAGGTCCTGCTGGAAGCAGATCAGGGTACAGTCCAGTACATTTCGCTCTCGCGAAACTTTGGCAAAGAGTCAGCGCTCTATGCCGGTTTAGCCAGAAGTACAGGGGACTACGTCGCCGTGTTGGACGCGGATTTGCAGCATCCGCCCGAACTCTTGATAGAGATGCTTGACGCGTTGGAGAAGGAGGGCTATGACTGCGCTTCTGCTAGGCGTGTGTCCAGAAAAGGGGAGCCAGTATTTCGGAGCCTGCTCTCGAGAACGTTCTACCATGTGATCAATCATATCACGGTGATCGATCTTGTACCCGGAAGTACAGATTACCGCTTGATGAAGCGCAGTGTGGTGGAGGCCATTGTCTCCATGTCAGAAAAGGAACGTTTTACAAAGGGAATCTACGCATGGGTAGGATTCAAAAATAAATGGATTGAGTACGAGAATGTAGAGCGTGTGGCGGGAACGACAAAGTGGAATATTTTGGGGTTGTTTAAATACGCAGTCAGCGGCTTTTTTGCCTTTGCGACAACACCGCTTCGAGGAGTCGTCTATCTGGGAATGGTCATTGTTTTTTTGGCCTTTCTTTTTGCGATTTATGTCTTTATCGGCGCGTCAAGAGTTTCATCTGCCAGGACAGGCTACGCCTCGATTATGATCCTGATGTTGTTTCTGGGCGGAGTTATTATCACCATACTGGGCATGATCGGAGAGTATATGGCAAGGATTTATATGGAAGTCAAGAACAGACCGATATACTTTGCCCGGGAAATGTATATGATGAGTGATATCGTGCACAGCGCAGAGGAAAAACAAGGCGAGATTTGTGCAGAACAAGACGTTAAAAAAGAGTAAAACGATATTTGGAGAATGGTAGTAGGATGGAGCTGCTATATAGTCATTGCTTTATTAGTAGTTTTGTTCTCTCATGAAATATATTATTAAATTGTTTGAGAGGATCGTATTATGTGGATTACAGATGTTGTCATTCGGTGTATACCAGATACAGTATATTTGAAGTTTATGTACAGAAAGGTAACTGGAAAAAAACTGAATTTAAACAATCCAAAGACATATAATGAAAAATTGCAATGGCTGAAACTGTATGACAGGAATCCAGCGTATACTAAAATGGTGGACAAGTATGAGGTTCGCCAATATATTAAGGAGACAATAGGAGAAGAATATCTGATACAGCTTGTTGGGGGGCCATGGGAAAGGTTTGAGGATATTGATTTTGCGAAACTGCCAGATCAGTTTGTATTAAAGTGTACACATGATTCGGGAAGTGTGGCAATCTGTAAGGACAAGAATGAATTTGATATAAATGGTGTTCGAAAAAAATTTAAAAGAGCACTGAGAGGGAATTTTTTTTATGGTGGCCGTGAATGGCCCTATAAAAACGTTCAGCCTAGGATTATTGCAGAAAAATATATGGTTGATGAGTCAAGTACGGAACTAAAAGATTACAAAATATTTAATTTTGACGGGCAGCCCAAAATTATTCAAGTTGATTTTGACCGCTTTAAAAATCATCGACACAATTATTATAATACGAATTGGGAATTTTTGGATGTTTATATAAACGATTCGAATAATCCTCAGGTTGTAATAGAACGTCCACAAAAGCTAAGCGAACTGCTGGAGTTGGCAAAAAGGCTATCCGAAGGCATTCCTCATCTCCGAACAGATTTCTATCTGGTTGGAGATAAAATCTATTTTGGAGAGCTTACCTTTTATCACGAGAGTGGTTTTGGCAGGTTTACGCCGAAAACGTTCGGGGAGCAAATGGGAAGATGGATAAAACTTCCTGTTGAAAAAAAGAGTTCGCACAAGAGGAGAGTATGATGAGTTTTATGATGGCATTCGGTTTGGCTAGTGTGATGTTATGTCTTGGCATGCTTTTGCGTGCTAAGGTTTCTTTTTTTCGTAAAATGTTGATACCGTCGAGCGTCTTAGGCGGTATAGCAGGCATTTTGTTTATGAACGTTGTCTCTGGCATGGGCGTTGATATAGGGACAAATCCTGAAATGTATACAACAATCGTGAATCATTTGTTTACAATATCCTTTATCTCAATCAGTTTAACAAGCACTCCTAAAGAAAGCGGTACTGCAAAAGAGGTGATGAGAGGAACGGTAGGTTTAGGGTTAGTCTGGTGTCTGCTTTATGCAGTGACTCCGTTGATTGCAACGCTGATTGTCAGCATATTCGAGAAGAGCAGTAATATGAATGCGATCTATGGAATGTTGATACAGTTTGCTTTTTGTCAGGGACCGGGTCAATCTGCGGCATATGGTGCAATTTTTGAGCAGTATGGATGGAGTCATGCATCTACGGTTGCCATAGCCTTTTCTGTGATCGGGTTTATCGCCGCTTTTCTGGTTGGAATACCAGCCGCAAAGTTCGGTATAGAAAGGGGCATAGCAAAGAATTGTGGTAAACTAGATGAATCTATATTAAAAGGGTATCTTGTAAGAGAAGAGCAGAAAGAGTATATGGTAAAGGATACTACCTGCAACAGCAATATAGAAACGCTTGCCTTTCATTTTGCATTGATCGGAGTATGTTACGTTCTTGCAGTGGGGATTGCTAGAATTTTAGCGTATATTCCCGGTTTTCTGGGGACATCGATGAGTGGAATGATGTTTATGAATGGTATGTATGCAGCCTACATCGTCAAATGGCTCATGAAAAGATTACATTTGGATTTTCTACAGGAAAATACTTTACAAAGTAAAATAACGGGGTGGACTGCGGACTATTTGGTGGTATGTGCATTTATGGCAGTATCAGTCGGTATCATAAAGGATTGGATTTGGGTTATTTTGGTAGTGTCTGTTGCAATAACAGTTATTACAGCTTTAGTATGTTTTTACTTTGGTGCACGCTTTGGTGGAATAAATGATTTTGAAAGGACATTGGGATTGTATGGTACCTGCACAGGCACAGTTCCAAGTGGTATTGCGTTAGTTCGCATTGTTGACCCTGATTTTCATACAGCTACCAGTGTCGAATTAGGGGCGTGTAATTTGGTGATGCTGGCGAGTACACCAGTATACATAATTATTCTAGCGCTGGCATCAGGAAGTATGGAAATGTTGTCCGCAATGTTAGGACTTGGCGGTTGTGCGCTCGTGTATTTAATCCTGTTAAAAGTGACTGGTACATGGGGAAAAAGGACCTATGGCTGGAGAAAATAAAAATATTTAGAGGGAGGAAAATTGTGGAACAGATATTTTATAATGGTAAGATTATAACAATGACTGAGAAAACGGCAGTAGAAGAATTAAAAAAAGCTCCTGAAGCAGTTTTGGTCAGAGATGGCATGATTATTGAAACTGGGACCTTGGATGAGGTATCACAAGCTGCCAGTGATCAAGCAGTAAAAAGAGATCTAAATGGGAATTGTTTAATCCCTTCTTTTATTGATACACATAGTCATTTTGTAATGAATGGGCAGATGTCAGCGTGGGCGGACTTGTCGGATTGTGAGTCGTTTGCGGATATCGTTGCTGCATTAACAGCTTATATCGATAAAAATAAGATAACAGAAGAAGGTATTGTTCTGGGGTATGGATATGATCATAACTTTTTGAAGGAGGGTGAACATCCTGATAAATATGTATTAGATCAAGTCAGCAACAAGCTTCCGATCTTTATCCTTCATATTTCAGCTCACATGGGATGCGTTAATTCCGCAGCGTTGAAGATAGCTGGATTGGATAAAAAGTCATCTGATCCACAAGGAGGAATGATAGGGCGGATAGAGGGGAGCGATGAACCTAGCGGGTATGTAGAGGAAGCGGGCATGAATCTGGTACAGCAGGCTCTTTTTCCCAGAATGAAGATAGATTATCATCAAATGATGTCAGAAATCCAGAAGATTTATATAGAAAATGGTGTTACGACGGTTCAGGATGGTGCGTCTACAGAGTCGGATATCAATTTTTTGTTGAAAATGAGTGAACAAGGAGCATTGAAGGTGGATGTGGTTGCGTATCCTTTTATGTCCGCACTTTCTATGGAGGATATCATACGAAACAGAAAATTGTATAACACATATGTCAACAGATTTAGAATAGGGGGATGCAAATTGGTGCTGGACGGTTCACCGCAGGGCAGATCAGCGTGGCTGTCGGAACCCTATTTAGGAGAGCAAGCAGATTATTGCGGATACCCGTGGTTGAAGGATTGTGATGTTCAGTCTTATATAAAACAGGCAGTAGAACAAAAATGGCAGATACTGGCACATTGCAATGGAGATGCAGCAAGTGAGCAGTTTATAAGTGCTTATGAGAAAGCGGTTCGGGAATTGGATTGTCAAGAAGACCTCCGACCAGTTATGATTCACTGCCAGACTGTCAGAAACGATCAGTTAGAGAGGATGGGACGGCTTCATATGATAGCATCTATATTTGTGGGACATGTCTGGTTTTGGGGTGATATTCACATGAAAAATTTGGGGCAAAAGAGAGCACAACATATCAGTCCGGTGAAAGATGCTATAGATCGAGGGGTATTGGTTACTTTTCACCAAGATACGCCAGTGACGAAACCTGACATGCTCCATTCAATATGGTGTGCGGTGAATAGAATCAGCAGGAATGGGAACGTGATAGGTGAAGATCAATCGATTGATGTATATGATGCGTTGAAGGCAGTAACGATAAATGCCGCGTTCCAGTATTTTGAGGAAAATACAAAAGGAAGTATTGAAAAAGGGAAAAGAGCTGACTTTGTGATATTAGACCAGTCTCCATTAGAAATTGATAAGAGTGAGATTAAAAATATACATGTTTTGGAGACAATAAAAGATGGTGAGACAATATATCTTAAAAAGTGATTATAGGAGATAGAATGATATTATATAGTATTATAATAGCCGTTTATAATGTCGAAAAGTATTTGGAGGAATGTCTGGAATCAGTTTTAGCGCAGAGCTATTCCAACTGGGAAGTAATATTGGTAGATGATGGGTCAACGGATGAAGGGTCTAGTAAAATTTGCGATGCATATGTACAAAAGGATGAACGTTTTCAAGTTTTTCACCGAAAAAATGAAGGATCTTTGATGGCGCGCAGGTATGGACTGAGTAAATCACGGGGGGATTATTTGCTATTTATTGACTCAGATGACTATATACACAAGGATTTATTGAAATCTGTGGATGAGATCATTGCGCAGACGCAGAGCGATTTGGTGATCTATCGATTTAAGTGGGTCAATAAAGTAAGCGCGGTTGATTCTGAAATAATTTTTCCAGAGGGGACGATTATTGGGAAGGATGGACTAGCCAAGAGCGTACTGTGGGAAAAGCTTCCAACCTGTAATAGCTTGAATAATTTATGGCTGAAGGTTGTCAAGAGGGAGTGCGTGGACATGGATGCAGATTATTCAGAGTATGCATTTTTGCAGTTTGGAACGGATTTAATGCAAAGCCTTCCGATTTTAGACAGAGCCCAAAAAATATTTTTTACAGAGAAAATGTTTTATTATTATAGATATAATGATACGGGAATTTCATCAACAAAGGCAAGAATAAAGAGTATAGAAAGTATCGATCGGTATTTTCAGACAAAAGATGCGATTATGAAAGTACTGAAAAGTTATATGATAAAGTATGGAGCAGACTCAGATAAAATGATGAAAAGCCAGTACGCATCTTATTTTAGAGGATGTATGGAAATATTGGTTCATTGGCTGGCTCATGAACCAGATCAAAAACTGCGGGAGCAAATACTAGATAGGACATTACAAAATTCCAGTCTGTTAAAATGCAGAGAATATGGCGCAGAGACTGAGCTGACAGGAATTTATCGTAGATTGTATGGGGATTATAGAGCGAACCGAATCAATAAAATGAAAAGAGTGCTATCTGTTTTGGTGTTCTATAGAAAGTTGGTTTTGTTGAAAGCTCGTTTGATTGATCTAAAGTATCGAGCGCTATTGTGAGGGAAGAAATTGTATGAAAAAATTTATGATCACGGGGGCGAATTTCAGAAATAAGGGCGCACAGGCAATGCTTTTTGTCACGGTAAGTGAACTGAGACGGCGCTATCCTGATTGTGAAATCTTTTTTGCGACGGCAGAGGATTTAAATGTTGATGACTATCAATTTAAAACTATCAAATATAAGTATCGGCTAAAACAAATTGCACTGGGCGGATTGAAGGGATTTAGAGAACTATTGATCTCTATAGTGGCAGATTTTGTCAAGATTGTGATTCGATATCCTGAAAAAAAGGGAGGATATTTTACCTTAAAAAAATTTCTCCCACAGATTGATTTGATCATTGATATCAGCGGATTTAGTCTTGGGGATCAGTGGAACCGACAAGGCCAAGAAGAGTATCTTGACAATGTCCGCCTTGCAAAAAAGTATCATGTAAAAATGGTACTCATGCCGCAGTCTTTTGGACCCTTTGATTACAAACAAGATCAACAGGCACTTCATGCGGAGATTCGAGAATTACTTTCGTATCCCAATGTTGTTTATGCGCGGGAACAGGAAGGCGCGGTGTTGTTAAAAGAACACTATCATCTTAAAAATGTCAGGCAGTCTCCCGATCTTGTCCTGCAAAATAAAGAGTTGGATTTTGACAAAGTATTCGCAAAAAAACCTGTCATCAAGATTCCTGATATTTTGCCCCATGCAGTTGCGATTGTGCCGAATAAGAAATGTTTTCAGCACGGGGAGAAGGAGGCGCTCCTATCATTGTATCACAAGGTGATAGATGTATTGCTGAACAGTTCCATAGAAGTGTATTTATTGAGACACTCTAAGGAAGACTTGACAATATGTACGATGATTAAGGCGTTATTTCCTGACAATCAGCGGGTGCATTTGTTGGAGAATGATTTCTCGTGTCTTGAATTTGATGCTGTTATCAGGAAGTTTTCATTTGCGATTGTGTCGAGATTTCACGGTGCAGTGCATTCTTATAAGAATTGTGTCCCATGTATTATTTTGGGCTGGGCTGTCAAATACAGGGAACTGGCATTGTATATGAATCAGGAATCCTATGCTTTTGACATTCGGGCAAACAACATCAATGAAGCTGAGATTCTTAAATATACCGCTCAGATGATAGAGAATTTTCAAAACGAAAAAATGAAGATCCAAGAAGGGTTATCACAGGTCCAACAGTCAAATTGTTTCAATATATTGGAAGAAGTAATTCATGGGTAGAGAAAAAGAGTTAGTAAAAAATACAATTATATTATCGCTGGGCAATTTTTTGCCACAGCTTACGTCACTGATCACGCTGCCAATCTTGACAGCTTTTATGACGAAAACAGAGTTCGGGACATATGATTTGATCAATACAGTTGTATCACTACTCATGCCAATCATAACAATTCGCGTGGAGTCGGCGGCATTTCGGTTTATGATTGAGTATCGCAACGATCAGGAAAAGTCGAGTCAGGTCGTTTCCTCCATTTTATTTTTTAGCATAGTTTCTTCTGCAATAATCACCGTGGTGAGCATTTTCATCTTTTATCCGGTTGCGCTCAGGGATAAGGTGTTGATTATAATCTACATTATCTTTCACATTGTCCTATCGGATTTGATGCAGATCGCCAGGGGGTATTCGCTGAATGTCCGCTTTTCTTTGGCTGCAATTATCAATTCTGTAGTATATATGTTCGGAGCAATACTGTTCATACAGATTGCCCAATTGGGATTGACAGGAGTGTTGCTGTCACTCATCGTGGGAGAAATCATTGCGGCGTTGTTTTTGGCTGTTTCTATGAAATTAAACAGCGTCTTTTCCTATCAATATTTTTCCTTCAAAATGTTAAAGGAAATGATTCGATATTCATGGCCCTTAGTGCCAAATTCCCTGTCATTATGGGTAATGAATCTGTCGGACCGACTGATTGTCACGACATTTTTGGGATTGGAACAGAATGCAGTCTATACTGTTGCGAATAAAATTCCGAGTTTGATGGGAACTGCACAGGGAATCTTCGCGTCAGCATGGCAGGAGAATGCTTCAATTGCCATATCAGACAAGGATTCAGATGAATATTACAGCAAGATGTTTGAGAGCTTTATCTGCGTATTGACTGGAATATTGTGTGGGCTGATCGGATGCACGCCAATATTGTTTGATCTGATTATCAGAGGGGACTATGGGGAGTCCCATCCTCAGACAGCGATTCTTTTTGCCGGGATGTTTTTCTCTGCGATCTCTTCGTTTTTTGGCGGCATCTACGTAGCACACAAGCATACCAAAAGTGTTGGGATGACCACTGTTGTCGCAGCAGGTATCAATTTTCTTATCAACATCTGTTTTGTAAAGAGTATCGGACTCTACGCGGCGTCCATTTCAACCTTGGTGAGTTATGCGATACTGACGATATATAGGATGATTGATGTGCAAAAATTTCAAAAGATTCAATATTGTTACAAAAAGTATCTGTTTTGTATAGGGGTGATGGGCGTTATGTGCGGCATTTATTATGTGGATCTCTTTTATTTGAACATATTGAACTTTATTGCAGGAGTTAATATTGCGTTTCTCTTAAATCGCAAGCTGGTTCTCCATATTGTGAAAAGTATGATGAAAAAGATCATGAGGTAATTGTTGATGGGGGCGTGTGCCAGAGCGCGCATGGGGTATAAAGATGGGAAAAGTTAGAAAAATAATGAATGCGCCAGAGTTTATTGCGGCAGGCTGTACGCTTGTCTTGTTGGTTCTTTTTCTGTTTACATCGCCCATGCTCTCATTAGCGGGAGATGTCAATATATCAGAATATCTTTCCTCATCGAAAGTAAAAGCAGGTTTTTTCTTTATTTCACCAGTATTAGCAGGATTTTTGAGGGTACTAAATCATATCTATCGTGCGAATTGGTGGAGTGTTTTTTCTGTCAGTCAAATGTTTATGGGACTGTTTATTTTCATATGGTTTTTGAATAAACGCTATCGAAATGATGGGTGGATTGTTCGGATTTTATTGTCTGAATTGTTTAGTATATTTTATTGGGAAGCTATCTTAAAATATGAAGTGAATTTTACACAGACAGCCTGTATTGCCAGTTTTTCAGGCGCTTTATTGCTCATAGACTGTTGTTGCGAGTACAGACGCAATCGATGGATGAATCCTATAAAAGTCGTTTGGAGTATTGGATTGATACTGTTGTCTGGGGCGATACGCTGGAAAGCGGCACTGTTGATGCTGCCTTTTGAATTAATGGGGCTTTTTTATTTTCTCGTTGTTCCCTGTGCAGAGTCGCATAGGGAGAATCATAAAAAATATATTATTGCGGCGGTTGTGATGATGACAAGTGCTGTGATGTTTTCGAAAGGATTACATACAGCATATGTTCTGTTGAATCCTGAGTTAGGGGAGTATGTTGAGGCGAATGCATTGAGGGAGGAGATCGCAGACTATGTTGATCAGTATCCACCCTATGAAGAAGCGAAAATGATATACGAAGAGCGGAGTATAAAACAATCGTGGATACAAATGCTATATACTTTTATAACAGGGGATGCAAATCATTTTTCGTCAAATGATCTGAAGAAAATGGTTGATTTAAAACAGCCTAGTAAAAAGACAGTGAAGGAGTATGTGGACACACTCAAAGAACACAATCTCATGTGGGCTGCGGTCGGTTTATTCGTATGTGCTATATTGATACGAAAAGGGATGAGAAATAGTATATTGCCTTTGCTGGGCTGTGTATTTTCTTTCTTTATGGTTTCATTATATTTTGTTTTTATAGGTCGTTTTGAGTGGAGGGTGACAAACGGATGTATATTGGCATGTGTGATTTCGTTTGTGATAATGACCTCATACGCTGCCTGCCAAGCTGTGCATGTTAAATTGAATCGGGCTGTAAAGGCAGGGGGCTTAGCTGTTATGGTAATAATGTTGTTGTCTGAAGGTGTCTCTGTCAAAAAAGAAAACAGTATGCTTGTAACGCCCAAAGCATCGGTTCTGAATCAGGACTTAGCAGATACACTGGCATATGTAGATGCGAACTCGGACATATTGTATCTGACGATTGACAGCGGATTCCGTTATTATAGTGCCTATAATATGTGGGCATATCATGATCCAGAATACTTGAACAATAGTTTTTCCCTTGTGGCTCATTTTATCCTTGGCGGAAAAGATGTGTTGTCTGACAGGGGAGTAAAGGATCTGTTAAAGGATTTGCTAGAGCAGCCAGATATTTATTGCAAATATTCGCCTAAACGCAATAAAGTGTTTTACGACTATTTAAGAGATTATTATGAACCATGTGTGACACTCAGTGTAGTTGACTCCTTCGGAAAGACGAAATTTTTGAGGTATGCAAAACCAGTGGCAGCAGATCGGATAAAAGAATATGATCTCAAGGTTGCGCTGAAATGTGCAGATGAATTTTTGGAGGATGAGAGTATTATAGACGAGATTGCTGTGTGTTTTGAGATCAGTGAAATACAAAATGAATATACGGATTTTTTTCTAAATATTATGGATCATTCATCGGGTGATGTATATTCTTATGGTTTGAAATTAGACCATAATAAATGTAGCGGGCAGATTTTAAGAATGGAGTCAACTTGGGGGCAAAATATTTCAGTTAATTTGATCGGACAGGATTTGGCGGGAAATTATGATGTGCTTACAGATATAACGGATATGTTTGTTCAATTCATACAGAAGTAGGTGTATACAGATTTTACGTTGATGATACTAAGATGTTTTGTTTTTGGAAAAAGAAAGGCGGTGTAGAAATGCAGTTAAACAGGAATGGAAAAGTAAAGGTGAATCAGGGCTTTCTTTGTCATTGTATCATCATGCTTTTTCTGGTGATATTTGTATATTGGAAGTATCTGACAGGACAAAAGACATATATTTTTACAGATATAGCATCTGATTCAGTGGCGCAATCTTATCCAAATCTAATTTATCTGGCACGGGAAATCAGTTTGGGCAATTGGGGAAATCGATGGAACTTTGTAAGTTCCATCGGAAATGCGGCGCAGATGATTTTGCCCAAGCTTGCGAATCTCGAAGCTTTTTTTGGCGCAGACCATGTGGCATATCTTATGGGTTTTAATATGGCTGTGAAGGTCTTTTTATCAGGTGTCTTTTTTTATTTATATCTAAAGAAAATGAAGATCTCTGATACCACAAGCTCCATCTTTGCCTTTTTTTATGCTTTTGGTGCGCATATGATAATCAGGGGGGCATGGCGGTCTTATCCAAATGAGGTGCTGACCTTTGCCATATGGCTCTACGCGTTTGAAACCTGGTTTCACAATAGAAAAAGATGGTGGGGATTGACCCTTGCAAGTGCGTTCTTGTACTTTAATAGTTCAGGGTATTATATTGTACTCTATACGGGCATTTTTGTCGTTTATGCGCTGTTTCGTGTGTTTGCTGACTGGGACTTGCATAAGAATGAGAAAAAAATGATGAGTATAGCCATTTTTGCAGGTGGAATACTATGTGCACTATTGTTATCATCTATGGGATGGCTGAGCAGTATCACAACGCAGTTAAAAAGTGACAGGCTTTCGAATGGGACCCAAAAGATGGGAACTTATGACATATCAGATTTTTGGACAGCTGCGGATAGTTTAAAGACAGCATTTTATCGAACAATCGGAACAGATCTCTTGAATATCAATGAATTTTGTGGTGCTGGTAATTTTCTTGAAGCGCCTGCTTTTTATTGTGGTCTCTTGACACTTTTGCTTGTGCCAGTTCTGCTTGTGCAGGCTAAGGGGAAGCGAAGGATAGCTTACAGTATTGGCATAGCAGGGATGTTTCTATATATTTTCGTAAAGCCTGTGCGTTTTCTGGCAAACGGTTTTGCCAGTCACACGTTTAAACTATCCTCTCTGTGGGTGATGGTCTTGATGCTCTATATCGCTGCGAGCGGTTTTGATCAACTTCTTGAGGACAGAGAGAAGATCAGACTGAAATGGATTGCGGCAGTGGGCATTGTGATCACAGCGGCGGCGGGATTGCTGATGATGGATGGCATGAATGGTGTAAAATTAGGTTTTACCATCGTGTTTCTGCTGGTTTATGTGGGGATATTCTTTTTTTATAAATATCGAAGCGTCCCGGCGGTACAGGTAAAGCGGGTTCTGTTAGCGCTTGTTGTCGCGGAAGTTGTGTTTACTTCCTATGACTGTGTCAACAAGCGGGGAACGATGGAGGGCAATCTGTACGAGGATGGTACAATAGACGCGTTGGCTTTTATTGAGGAGCGAAATGGAGATACTGAGGATTTTTATCGGATTGATAAACAGTTTCAGTCATTTGCGCTCTGTGATTCGCTGTATCAGAATTATATGGGAACCACAGCATATATAGGCGGAAGCGGTGACAGGAAAAGTACCGGAAACTTTTATCAGGCGGTGGCAATGCCGACTTTTGGCGGGAATAACCATAATATGACAGGATTTTCCACATCGACCAAAATCAACACGCTGATGAATGTCAAGTATATTCTATCCCAAGTGGATATGAATCCGAACTTTGGGTATGAGAAGATCGGGGAAATAGAAGGGATCTCTGTCTATGAGAATCAGTATGCCCTGCCGCTTGGATACGTGTATGACCAGTATATGAAACTGGAGGAGTATGAAAAGCTTGGCATAGAGGCGCGCAGAACGGCCTTGCTGACGTTATGCGTGCTGGCGGAGGCGTGCGATGCTTACGGCATCACAGAGGCGAAGCCTGTGTCCGAGGAGGAGGCGCTCAATCTGTACGAAGTTCAGACAGAGATGGAAAAGACAGAGAACTGGCTGAAAGTGGAGCTTCCTGAATGCGCACAGGAGAATGTGAACCTGATCGCGCTGGAGATCGAGAGTGACGGTACGTGTAGTTCGATGATGGAATATTATAATGCCCAGGGGGATGCGGTGACGACATATATTGGCGTTGCAGGCGGCAGTGATACGTATATTCTGGAATTTAATGACGCACAGATTCATCAGGTGCAGATTTATGGCACAAATCAGTATGATATCAAGCAGATCAGATTGTATCAGGTTCCAAAAGAAGTGTACTATCAGGCGTATATTGACGCGTGCGGCGAGTTGCAGAAAAATGGTATGATAGTACAAAAGATGGACAGCAATACGATTACTGGCACGATCGAAAGCAGCAAGGATGGCATGATGACATTTTCTATTCCATACGATAAGAACTGGCATGTGTATATGGACGGCGAGGAGCAAACATTACAGCCAGTGAATATTGCAATGATGGGAACGGCTGTCACACAGGGGACACATGAGGTTCGATTGATTTATCATAAGGAAAATAACTGGGTATGGTATGCAGCGGCGGGAGTCGTATTGTTTGCGATGGTTATAGTCATTGACATAAGGAACCATTCAAAAATAACCTGTACATCTTGACTTGTCTATTTCTGAACAGTTCTTTAAACAGGTGTAAAAAGTGGAGATAGTGGAGGATAAAAAATATGTCAAGTCTATAATTGGCTGAAATTTTGTGCTATAATGTATAAATTATAGATGTTAAGATTTGACTTTTAAAGATAAAATGTGCTTTAGCAAGTTATTCTGAGATAAAGTGTTGAGGTGTGGGGAATATGCAATTGGATAAAGAAATATGTATGAAATTTCCAGTAGTTTTAAGAGATAAATTATTAAATGGAGAAATAGAGTTACCTGACTCTGCTTTGATAGAGTATGAAAGCGTATTAACATATAGAGCTGTAGAGCGAAAGGCTGAGGACCACCGGGAGATAACTCGTGATGATTTTAAGTCGTATTTTGAATTAGGTAAGAAGCCAAAAAAACCCAGAGGAATGAAAGGGGATATTACAAAAGATGCACATTATTTTGGCGTATCGAGTTTTATAGAGAAGGAGATTGTTGAACAGATTATGAAATTTCCAAATCCTAACAAGAAGATGGCAGAGGGATATGTATATAAAGAAGGCGGACCACAGGAAACAAAAGACCAACATGTGTGTTGGTGGTTATATCGGGATGCAGATGTTAGCAGATTTAAGTTAAGGGAGGACGAAAGCTGATGGATAGGGAACTATGCTTTTGTATTGACGACAAAGAGATATATTTAGAACAGGTATTAGTGGATTATATGGATATTCCTATTTTTTTCATATGTAAAGATAGTTGTCAATTTTATGTAGCATTATGTACAGATGTTGAGGAGCTGAAATATGTTATTGTGAGTACAGCCGAAGAAGATGTATATAATTTGCTGCATAGTAAAATGCCAATGAGAAATATTATTTTGAATCAGAAACAGTATTGGGAAGTGTTGTCCGGTGATGATGTCTCATTGGACCAGATAACAAATCATCCGATAAACGATTTGGATATAGCATTACTGCCAGAGGAAAATGCGTGCTTTAAAATTTTGACAGAGGAGATGAGGGGATATGTTCAGCAGTTTGACAATGCATTTTGGGACGCTGATCAATTTGACAGAGCTGTAAATCCTGAAGTAGTAGATCTGAAAATAGAAAATATTCTGTTAGGAGTTGCAGATGGTTCTATAGAGAAATATATAAACTTAGGAGAGTTTTCATGTAAGTTACAGATGATGAATAGAATATTGTGTTATGCCATTGATTTAGGTGGTGAGTATATATCGCATGATAAGAAGTCTGTTAAACTGGGAAAGTCTGTCAAGGTAGAAAATTGGAAAAGTAATGAAGTGAGCTATGATGCTGCATAGGAAGTAGGATTATCATGGAAAATAAGGAAACGTTTCAAAGCGTATTACAGTTAGATAAAATTGTGTTTGATAAAATTGAATTTAAGAGATTAGGATTTTCTTCTGAAAAGGAGCTTGAACTGGAAATCCAGTCCAATATATCCCAGAAACAGAATGCAGAGATATATCGGGTTACATTAATTCTAAAAGGTAATAAACCTGAAGAATATATTTTCGAAATCAGTCTGACCGGATTTTTTTCGTTTGAAGCAGAAAATATAATTCAAGAGGAGCTGAAAAATACATTGGTTACCAAGAATGCAATCGCAATTTTAATGCCTTATCTAAGAAGTGAGGTTTCATTGTTAACTGCACAGCCGGGTATAGAGTGTGTTGTTTTGCCTGCTTTTAATATTAATAAAATTTTAGAAGATTAGGGTATGCCTCCAAAATATCAGGCACTGTATGCTTTAGTGATGGCATATGCCCTATATTCTATTGGACCTGAAATGCAGGAGACAACTGAGGAGGCAGATTAGAGATTGTTGACTTAATTTTTTATATGATAGAATGAAGATAGTAAAATATGGAAAACATGATAAAGCAGGGGACGTTTATTTGAGATCAGTTCGGTTATTGAATATGCAGCCTGTAAGGAGATAGAGATGACAAAAGTATCAATTGTAGTACCAGTATATAATGAAGAGGGCAATGTCGCCAAACTTCATCAGGAAATAAAAGATGTCTGTGAGGCAAACCAGTATGAGTATGAGATTATTTTTGTAAACGATGGCTCTTCGGACAGGACAGAGGAGATCTGCAAAACGCTTCGTCCGCTCAAATATATCGGACTGCGGCGTAATTTTGGTCAGACAGCGGCGATGGATGCTGGTATTAAAGAAGCGCAGTATAACTATATCGTAACGATGGATGGCGACAGACAGAATGACCCGACAGATATTCCAATGATGATACAGTATCTTGAAGAGAATGATTTGGATGTAGTGTCCGGTTGGCGTAAGCATAGAAAAGATACGATGATGAAAAAGTTTACATCGAGAGGTGCAAATCTTCTTCGGCATATCTTGGTCCACGATGGAATACATGATAGTGGATGCTCCTTAAAAGTATATAAGAAGGAGTGCTTTGATCATATTAATCTGTATGGAGAACAACATCGGTTTATACCTGCAATTTTGAAAATCAAAGGCTTTAAGGTCGGGGAAGTGGTAGTGAATCATAGACCAAGAACCGCAGGCAAGACAAAGTATAATTGGAAACGAACCATCAAAGGCTTTGTGGATATGATATCCGTTTGGTTTTGGAATAAGTATTCTACCAGGCCGCTGCATTTGCTTGGCGGAATGGGATTTTTATTTCTGCTGTTGGGCGGAGGCTGTGGTATATGGTCCATTCTATTGTTTTGTGAAGGAAGAAAGATGTCCAATAATATATTTCCGCCGCTGTTGACAATATTTTTTATTATAATAGGGTTATTGCTGTTTGTATTCGGGTTAATGAGTGAGATCTTAGTCAAAACATATTATGGCATACATGTAGATTCATCGTATAGTATTAAGGAAATAGTCAATAACGATGAAGAAAGTTAAATGTATGTAAAAGGAGTAGATAATGAGAATACTTTTAGTGAATTATGAATACAAGCCGCAATGTGGCGGGGCAGGATTGGCAACGTATAATCTTGCGAAGGAATTGAATGCGATGGGGCATAAAGTATCACTGCTCATTGGCTGGGATAAACGTTTTGGGAAACCAGAGCTTATTCAAGGTATAGATACCCAGATTGTATATATCAAAAAAAAGGGAATTTTGGAGTCTAGTCCGAAAGGCATTTTACAATTTTTGGTAAAGGGATATTTTAAGTTGTTCTTTTTTTCTCGTAAAGAGAAATATGATATCATTCAGTTTTTTTTCAGTGTTCCTACAGGACTATTAAAATTTTCGCTGAAAAAGAATATACCGTATATTTGCTCTTTGAGAGGAATGGATGTTCCTTCGGATGAACGAAACAATAAGTTTTCTAAAATGATAAGAAAAATAGAGTTTTTAAATAAAAAGGTTGTTAGCGGGGCAGCAGCAATCACAGTGCTAAGTAAACAGCAAAAGATTTGTTTTGAGAGGGCATATCCACAACTTCGGGCAAAGATTATTCCTAATGGCGTGTCATTTCATGGTATCAAGGTAAAACAAAAATATGCTGAAAATATTCGGTTATTTTGTTTGACGGGACGATTTATTGAGTTCAAAAACATTGAGTTGACAATGTATGCATTTCAAAAGGTACATGAAAAATATCCAGATGTACGATTGGATATTTATGGTGATGGTTATCTGAGAGAACATTTTGAACAAGTCATATTAGAACATGATATGTCTGATTATATCCATTTAAAAGGATATATGGAGCAGAAAAAGTTGTTTCAACTTATGCCAGAGTATGATGTGTTTATTTTGCTGTCAATAGGGGATTCATTTGGGCAGGTATTTACAGAGGCAATGGCGTGTGGATTACCAGTTATTTGTGCTGATATAGGAGGACCTGCAGATATTGTATTGGATAAGGAAACAGGTTTGAAAGTAAAACCCAACGATCTAGAGGCGTCGGTTGAGGCGGTATTCTATATGATTGAACAACCGCAGCAGGCGGAATTATTTGGACGCAATGGACGCGCAAGAGCTGAAAAGGAATACTCTATGAGAGGAATCGCGAATAGACATTTGGATTTGTATGAGAAGTGTATTCGTACAAAAAATATTGTGTAAGAAGAATCATATTGCTGCGTGTAGATGCTGCTTTTGTGAAAATGATGGAGGAAGTAATGGAATATATCGTGGTGGTCGGTGCGAAAATGTCGAATACAGGTTCACAGTCAATGGTATTTCAGATAGTAGGCGAGATGCACAAAAGATTTCCGAATAAAAAAGTTGTAGCATTGATGAATCATAAAAGAGCACTCGTAGAGAATATGAATGAAATATACAATTTTGAAATAATTTCATTCTGTCCAGCAGATATTTTGTACTTATATGGAGGCATACAAAATGTAGCAGGAAGAATGCTGGGCGTATCCAAGAAAAATATAAATCATATCAAAGCTGTTTTGCAAAATACATGCTTAGCTTTTGATGTAAGCGGATATTCCCTTTCATCAAATTGGAGTGGGGCAAACTCTTTAAAGTATTTGTATCAAATAGCAATATTAAAGAAATATCAAATACCAATCGTAGTAATGCCGCAATCCTTTGGACCATTTGAGTATGGAGTCGTATTCAAACAGTATATTAACAGATTAGGCAAAAAGCTATTGCCTTATCCCAATATTATTTTTGCAAGAGAAAAATATTCATATCATATAGTAAGAAAACAGTTTGGGCTAAATAATGTTGCCATTTCAATGGATATGGTGTTATTGGGAAAAGAGGTAGATCAGAGTATATTGCTGAAACCGACAATAAAACTTCGAGAATATTCTATTCAGGAGGGATGTATTGCTGTTGTTCCGAATAATAAACTTGCGGAGAAGTTTTCTTTAGAAGCTGCTTTAGAGATTTATGTAAGTGCAATTAACTATTTAACAGAGTGTAAGAAAAAAGTTTATATTGTTCAGCATTCGGAAACGGATCGGAACCTGTGTAATAAGCTTGCGGCAAAATTTCATACGAATAAAGATATTACTCTTTTGCAGGCGAATTTAAATTGTTTGGAATATGATTTATTAATTAGACACTTTGATTTTATTATAGCATCAAGATATCATGCACTTGTTCACGCGTATAAACAAAAAGTACCATGTATTGCAATTGGCTGGTCAGAAAAATATAACAATCTTCTTGATATTTTAAAACAAGACAGATATATGATAGACGCAAAAAAATTTAATAAAGAAGAGTTGTTTAAGAAGATAGATATCATGTTGCAAAATTATGATGTTGAGCATATGCAGATTCAACGCTTTTTTGAGAATATGGATGAGGATTTATATCAAATGATTTTTAGGCAAATAGAAATAAAGGAATAGTACATTATGTCACGACAAAATGATTTATTAAAAAATACAGTTATTTTAGGAATAGGGTATGCTGTGCCGGCAATTGTTTCTTTCTTAACACTTCCATTATATACGGCTTTTTTAACACAGACAGAGTACGGAATGTATGATTTAATCACAATATTGCTATCGCTTGTGATGCCGACGATGACATTGCAGATCAAGACTTCCGTGTTTCGTTTTTTAATTGAAAGCAGAGAAAGTGAAGAAGAAAGAAAATATTATATTTCTACAGCATATTTATTTACGGTGCTAATATCCTTTTTATCTATTGCAGTATTGTTTGTTTTGTTATCAGGTATTGATTCGCTGACAAAAGGTTTGATTTGTTTCTATATTTTTCAAGAGGTGTTGATTGATCTTTCCAAACAGACGGCCAGAGGAAGCGGGATGTTAAATAAATATATATTTAGCGTGACGCTTCATTCTGTTTTACTTCTTGTCTTGGCATATTTGTTTTTGGCCGTATTCCAAATGGGATTGAATGGATTATTAATTGCTCTAAATGTTGCATTGCTGGTGTCAAATATTTATATATTTCTTTCATTGGGATTAAAAAACTATTTGTCCATATGGAAATATAATACACTGTATTTAAAGAAAATGCTTCGTTTTTCCGCACCAATGGTGCCAAATTCTATTTCCTTGTGGATAGTGAAATTATCCGATCGACTGGTGGTGACAGTATTTTTAGGGATTGAGGCAAATGCGATCTATTCTGTCGCAAATAAGATTCCAAGCCTTTTAAGTCAAGTCGTAAATGTATTTAATCTCTCGTGGCAGGAGAATGCTTCCTTAGCAGTTAATGATAAGGATGTTGCAGAGTACTATAGCGATATTAATCAAACGACAATTGATATCTTGTTAGGCACTTCTGCTATTCTGATAGCTAGTTTGCCGTTTCTTTTTAAAATTTTAATAAAGGGGGCTTATGAACAAGCATATAATCAAATGCCAATTTTAATATGTGGCATTTTTTTCTCGTGTTTATCAAGTTGTTATGGAAGTATTTATATTGCTTTGAAAAAAACAAAGTTTATTGGGGTTACTTCTGCAATCGGAGCAATTCTTAATTTGGTAATCAATATTCTGTTTATAAACAAAATAGGTTTATATGCAGCTTCCTTGTCAACAGTCATTAGTTATTGTTTGATATATTTTAGCAGGGTAGTGCAGTTAAGAAAGTATATTGAGATACATTTAAAGTGGAAGAAAAATTGTATATCATTCATTGTTTTGTTGATAATTTGTGCCATTTATTACAAACAAAATTCGTTTGGGAATATGATTGCGTTCCTGATGGCTGTAATCTTCTTTTTTATATTAAATAAAAATGTTTGTAAGAGTTTTTGTAGTCAATGTATCAGTAAAATAGAAAGGCGTAAGAATGGAAGCAAATAAAAAAACTGTATCGGAAGTCGTTGAAACTGGTCAATGTGTATCTTGTGGGTTATGTGCTTCGGTTTGTCCTAGAGCGTGTATTGAACTTCATAGAAAAAATGGTATGTATCAACCATGCATTGATGAGAAAAAATGCATACAGTGTGGGATATGCAATCGTGTTTGTCCCGGAAATCAGTTTGATTATAATAGAGAGTATGCGTGTTCGTCTGAACCCGACAATTTTTGGGTTGGCAATTATATTAAAATTTTAAGTATGCAGACACAGAATCGCGAGATCTTAATGAGTGCTACAAGCGGGGGCGTTGTCACACAAATTGTGAAAAATTTATTGGATAGCGGGGAATATGATTGTGCATTTCTTGTAAATACACATGATTTTAAACAGCAGGTTCGTACCAAAAAATTTGAGAAATCGGATGATATTTTGCAGAGTACAAAGAGCAGGTATATACCTGTCGCACAAAATGAAGCGATGGCGTATGCCTTAAAACATAGAGAAAAAAAGATTATCTTTGTGGGTACAGGCTGCTCCGTACATGGCATTTTAAATGTCATACGCGAATTTTCGCTAAATAGAGATCATTATTTTATAATCGGGTTGTTCTGTGATCGGACAATGCACTATGGAATATTTGATTTCTTTAATCAGCATCCTAAGTGTAATGGAAAATTGAGTGAGCTAGTATTTAGAACCAAAGAGTCGGGAGGCTGGCCTGGCAATATGCGCCTAAATTTATGTAATGGACAAGTTGTGGATTTAAAGGCGAGTGAAAGGATGCTTGTAAAAGAATATTTTCAGTTGGAAAGGTGCTTGTATTGTTTGGATAAGCTGAACCAGTTTGCAGATCTTTCGATTGGAGATGATTATGCGATATCAAAAAACGATAAGTATGGCAGAAGTGCAGTGATGATAAGGAGTGATAAAGGTGAAAGCGTAATAGACAGCATGAAGGGATGTTTTCATTCCTATGTAATTCCAGAAGAATCTGTGGTAAAAGGGCAAAAAATACATTTGAGGGAGAAAAATTTGGCGTTTATTAAGCATAAAAAATTAAACGCAGCTATTCCACAAAAAGTAATCGAGGCCTTTGCCGAGCAGAAAAAAGATTTTGGTACAGAATATCAAAGTCGAATATCAAAGATAAAAATGGGAGAACAATGTAGTTATAAAAATATTATATCTAAAATACCATTTCGAAAAAAAGTTCGGTGTTGGGTGATGGATACAATGCGTTTTATCCCTATATTTTGGCAACTCAAATATTTTATTAGGAAGATTAAATAAATATATTTCCCTAAAAGACCATATAAAGTCTTATCCCTGTATACATTTCTTGTAAAATAATACAAGTGGAAACACAAAATATTTTACAAGAGATATACTGGGGTGGAGTCGAGTGAAAACGCAGGAAGCTGTCGTGAGGAGGATCAAAGGTCTTTGCAAAGAGAGAAATTTGAATGTATCTCAATTGGCATATTGTGCAGGGATGCCGCCATCGACGCTCAAGAATGTTATGAATGGGAACAGCAAGAATACTGGAATTGTTACCATCAAGATTATATGTGATGGGTTGGACGTTTCACTGGAGGAGTTCTTCCACAGTGGATTATTTAGTGTATTGGAACAGGAAATTGATTAGAGAATCAATTGACAATCAAGTTTTTGCCATTTGGAGGGATAAGTTCATTGTAATTTATCCCTTTTTCAATTATAATAAGAGTATTCGTTTTGTTTGAAGATCATTGAGATATAAGGTAGGTTGCTATATGAAGAAGAATATTAGAATCAAAAAATATATGATTTGTCTGTTTCTGATCATGCTGGTACAGGCAATTCGGTATTTTCCGTTTAAGTTTGGCGGCTGGAATCAGGTACAACTTTCATTCTCCTATGAGTATGGATTTATTCAACGGGGATTTCTCGGTACACTCTTGAATCTCATGTCGAGAACTTTACATATTCCGTGGGGATATATGCGCTATGTACATGCGTTTCTTACGATGGGGACATTCACGTTTCTGATGCTCTGGATTGTGTATAAGACACTTGGAGAAGAGCAGATGGATGCGGTGGTGAAGCGTTTCCTGGCAGGGCTTGCGCTGGTATTTTTTATGGGGCCGGGGTGGAGTACAAACTACAGCAACTTTGCGCTGATGGAGCTGTGGCTTCCCATTTTGTCGATACTGGGCATATATGCTTTGATCAAAGGAAAACAGTTGTGGTGCATCCCAGTGATTGCTGTGGTCTGCGAGCTGATTCATACGGGATATGTGTTCTTGTATTTTAATCTGATACTGGTGGTGTTTTTCTACAAAATTTACATAGTAAAGGGTGCGGCGCTCGGGCATACCGAGAAAAAACATACCGAGACAAAAAAGTATATCGTTTACGGCATCGTGACCTTTGTGCTGACGTCTGTGTTGTTTCTGTATATGATGTTTGCTGCCACAGCCCGCGATGGCGTGACGATTGAGTATGTGATTGAGCGGACAGCAGAGTTTATGCGTAAGCCCATTGAGGAGATTGAGACGCAGCGGGAGCTGATACAGGGATATCTCTTTAGGGACGGAGGTTTTTCGGGGATTGCGTTTGATATCAAGGATTATTGGCTGCTGCTGATTGTCATGCTGGTGCTATTTTCACCATTTATATATGAAGTGTACGGTTATTGGAAGCTGGTAGTCAAGGAGGCAGGGAAGCAGGGCGTTTTCTATTTGCTGATTCCGCTTGGCATTGTGACGGCGATTCCGATGTATATCATGCACTGCGATTATGGGCGGTGGACATATGCGGTGTTTTTCTATGAATTTGCCTGTATCTGGTTGTTGAATATGATCGGGGACGGGGCAGCAGAGAAAGCGACATCGAAGATGATGGAGCGGATTGATGCCAACAGGACGTACTATTATGTCTTGCTGTTTTACGCAGGGATTTCAGGGGCGTTTGCGCAGAATTTGATCAATCCGATGGTATCGATGATTGAATCGTATGGATGGAAGGTGCTCGAAGCACTGGGGTTAGCGTGAAAAGTACTTCTCGGTAGAATGGGAGTTAGGATAGTAGAAGGATGAAAGAGTATATCAAGTGTCTGAGACCGCATCACTGGATCAAAAATATATTGGTATTTCTGCCGGTTATTTTCAATCGTTCGCTGTTTGACGGGGAGCTTGCCATTAAGGCGGTAGTTGGTATTGCGGCATTCTCGTTTGCGGCGTCCGCAATCTATATCCTAAATGATATGATGGATTATGAGAAGGACCGGGCGCATCCTGTCAAGTGCAGACGGCCAATCGCATCGGGGAAGGTTAGGAAGGAGATTGCGGCGGCGATAGGTATTGTGCTGACGCTGTTGGCGATGGCGATCAGCTGGAAAATTGCAGGCGTGACGGCAGTTGCGATGTTGTTCGTCTATGCGGTGATCAATGTCGGCTACAGTATGGGACTAAAGAACTGTCCGATTGTGGATGTGGTCATTTTGGTCATGGGCTTTTTGCTTCGAATCTTCTATGGGTCTGCGGTGACGGGGATTGAGATTTCCAACTGGCTGTACCTTACGATCATAGCATTTGCCTTTTATTTTGGTCTGGGCAAGCGCCGCAATGAACTTGCAGGCAGCGGCGGCAAGACGCGAAAAGTTTTGCAGTACTATAATAATAATTTTTTGGACAAAAATATGTATATGTGTGTGGCGCTGGGGATTATGTTCTACTCACTGTGGACGATTGAACACACCAGCAGATTTTTGGTATGGAGTGTTCCTATGGTGCTGGTCATCTGCATGAAGTACAGCTTGGACATCGAAGGCAGATCGGACGGTGATCCGGTGGAAGTGCTGGTGCATGATAAGGTGCTTGTCATCATGTGTCTGGTATATGGTCTGGCAGTGTTGGGGATGCTGTATTTGTAGGGAAAAGACAGGAAAAGTTGTTTCGTGCAGAGCCGTTTCGTGCGACGGTGCTGTCCATAAAAAGAGTATAAAGGATAAAAAAGAATGATTATAGCAATAAATTATGCGGATAGGCATTTTGCCAAGGCGCAGCAGTTGAATCTGCGGACGGCGCTTGCGTGGGGAGCGGACAGGACGATCGCGTATACGCCGGCGGACATGGACGCGTCATTTCGCCGGCAAAACGAGGCGATTCTTGCCGCCGCGAAGGGAAATGGATATTATCTGTGGAAACCCTATTTTCTCAACAAGGCATACAGAGAATTAAAGGAAGGAGATTATCTTATCTACACAGATGCAGGCTCGATCTATGTGAACAAGATTCAATATCTGATTCACTGCATGGAGCGGGAGCGACAGGAGCTTATGGTATTCTCTCTGCAAAGGGAGATGCTTGAGCGCAAGTATACGAAGCGGGATGCGTTTGTGCTAATGGGGTGCGATAATCCGCGATTTACAGATACGCCGCAGTCTATCGGCGGTTACGTGATATTGAAGAAGTCAGACTTTGTGGAAAAATTTATTGCGGAGGATTTGAAATTTGCGCAGGATGAGCGCATAATAACAGAGCGGAAAAATACGCTGGGGTTTGATGATTATCCTGAATTTATAGCACACAGGCATGATCAGTCTGTCTGGTCGCTGATGGTCAAGAAGTATGATATCAAACGATTCCGGGATCCGTCACAGTATGGGCTGGTCAATCACTATGAGCCGGAGGTGGAACGGCGGAGCACATATCCGCAGATCATCGACTCGCACAGGATGAATGTGGGATCGCTGGGGGAGCTTCGGTGGCGCAGAAGCCGTGTGGGAAGATTGGCTGCGAAGGTAAAGAATAAAGTGGTATGGTTAAAGAAGAAGAGGGACAAACATGAGCAGTGAATTGCAGAAAAAGTGGATGCATTATGCAAAAAAGTGGCGGTTTCGTGACTTTTATTTCAATAAGATTCTAAGACGGCATGGCATATTGAAATATTTCCACCGGGAGCCCGTGATGCTTCGTTATGCCCACAAGTGGATTCTGTCAAAGAAGCAGACCAATGACTATATTTATAACCTGATACAGTCAGACAAGCCATTTATGGTGTGCCGGTTTGGGAATACAGAGTTACAGACAGTCGTGGGAAATCTCTGGGTAAAGATCATGGGGCACTCTGCTGAGGCGGATGCCTATCTTGACAAATGGTATACAAGGCTGGGCAAGGATTCCGGCTTCTTTCCAGTGGAGGAACAATACCTTGACCAGTTTACAGAATGCATATTGGATGCCTATCGGCAGGCGGATTTGCTGGCGATGTGGCACCTGAATATGGAGGACTTCGTGATCGATGAATACAAGCCGGATGTAGATATCACATACCTGTTTCATTTGGAGCCATGGCTGGCAAATTGCAGACCGTGGTCGGCAGCACTTCGGGGAAAAAAGGTGCTGGTCATTCATCCGTTCGAAGATACGATACAAGCGCAGTATAAAAAGCGGGAATTGTTATTTCCGGGAACTGAGATTCTGCCCGCGTTTGAGCTTAAAACGCTCAAAGCGGTCCAGACACTGTGCGGGGAGCGGGACGAGCGCTTTGACAACTGGTTTGAGGCATTGGAATACATGTACAGGGAGGCGCTCAAAATTGATTTTGACGTTGCAATCATTGGATGCGGTGCCTATGGAATGCCGCTTGCGGCAAGGTTAAAGCAGGCGGGGAAGCAGACAATTCATTTAGGCGGAGCGACGCAATTGCTGTTTGGCATTAAAGGACGGCGCTGGGAGGAGAATTACCCGTCTAAGATTGCGAGCTGTTTCAATGATGCGTGGGTCTATCCGCTGGATTCAGAGAAGCCCAAAAACGGCGGAACCGTGGAGCAGGGGTGCTACTGGAAATAGGTGGAGGGTAAATCAATGACGAATTTGCAGATAAAAACGTATGCGAAAAAGATGCTGGTAATTTTGATACTTTTGTTGCTGGTGTCATTCAACAAGGATTTGTCGGAACCGATTTCATTTACAGGTGACAGCGGATTTCTGGTACAGCATACGGGAGAGGTACAGGAAGAAATTTACAGCAAAATGCTGATACTTGAAGAGGGAAATTATCAGATCAAACTTGCTTACACATCAAGTGAGGAGGGAAACGCCCTTTGGATCAGGAATCATGACATACAGATAGACAGTGCAGAGATTCCTGTCGGAGAGGGAGAACTTTGCTATGATCTGCGCATTGATGAACCGACACCGGAATTGCAGGTGTCGGTTCATTATGCGGGAAAGGGATATCTTGAACTGAAATCGGTTGAGCTGACAGCAGCACAACCGTGGTATCGTGATAACTGGGTCAGGGTGATGCTGGTTCTGGTGGCAGCGCTCGTGCTGCTTTTGATGGATGTCTTGGTGCGCACCAAAAGATTGTCGGAGCGCATGTCGTTTGAAGTGTATGTGATCTTGGGCATTGCGGTATTGTCATCTAGTTTCCTGCTCAATAAGAACAGTGTAGGTCACGGAGATGACCTCGCCTATCATCTGACCCGGATCGAAGGCATTGCGCAGGGGCTGCGGGACGGACAGTTTCCGGTGAGAATCTATCCTGATATGCTCTCGGGAAATGGTTATCTCAACGCAATGTATCCAAGTCTGTTTTTGTATATTCCGGCTGTTTTCAGACTGCTGGGCGTGAGTTATGTCGTCAGCTATAAGCTGTTTTTGATTTTTATCAACTTTGCGACAGCTTTTGCGATGTATGCTTCCATCAAGTGTTTTACAAAATCGGAGCGTGCGGTAGTGTTGGGGACAGTGCTCTATGTCTTTGCGCGCTACCGGCTCAATAACATGCTTGTGCGCGGGGCGTTGGGAGAGACGCTCGCCATGATTTTTCTGCCGCTGGTGATCGCGGGGGTGTGGCAGATTGCTGCGGGAAATCAGAAGAAGTGGTGGATTCTCGTGATCGGGGCAACGGGGGTGATTCAGAGCCATGTACTCAGCACAGTGGTCTACGCGGTACTTGCTGTCGTACTGCTCGGCACCTGCGCAGGAAAGATTGTGCGTGAAAAAAGATATGTGGAGCTTGCGAGGGCGGCGGGGGTGACGCTCCTGCTCAATCTAGGGTTTCTGGTACCTTTTTTGACGTATTATATCAAGGGAAATCTAAATCTTGGAGCGCTGACAGAAACGTTTGCATACTGGGTTGAGAGCCTGAATCCTGCGTATCTGTTTGGTATTTTTCGGATAACAGAGGATGATGCGGGATTTGTGCGGGATTTTGCACTGCATCTGCCAATATTATGTCTGTTTGGGATTTGTCTGGTATATAGCGCACAGAATCGGTCGGTCAGATCGGAGAGAGACTGCTTTCTGCGCAGGCTTTTTGTGGTGGCATGTGTGTTGTTGTTCATGACGACAAACTGGTTTCCGTATGAAAAGATTCATCATGTGGCGTTTTTGGACAGCCTGTTCTCTATGATTCAGTTTCCGTGGCGTTTTGAGGGGCCTGCGATCGGCATTCTCGCGATAACCGGTTCTGTGTGGCTGACGGAATATCAAAGCATAGAACGGTATAGCAATGCGATTGTGGTCGCGTTGATCGCCATGGTCTTGATCGATGTATCTCATTGGAATTTGCAGTGGAATCAGAGTATCACAAGCGCGGGGACAGACGAGGACAGGATTTGTGCGGACATTATACACTGTACAGAGGAGTATATGGTGAAGGGAGATGGTACATTCTATGGGGGGTACATTGTTTCCGACGATCAGGTGACAGTGCAGGCGTATGAGAAAGATGGGCTTCGGATTGATATGATGTACAAGGTGACGCCGGGAGAACACTGGATTGATCTGCCGCTGATGCACTATATTGGCTATTCGGTCACGAATGAAAATGGAGAGGAGTACACGGTCACGACAGGGAATGCTGGCAATATCAGGGTTCTGCTTGACAACAGCGAATGGCAGGAGCTACATATAAAATATAAAGAGCCTGTTTTGTTTCGGGTTGCAGTGTTGATCTCGGCAGGGATGTTTTTATTGGCAGTCGTGACAGCTTTTCGAAGAAGGGGCTCTGGTCTGGTATGGGGTGTGAGGCATGGATAGAAGCGATAAACAGATTCCGGTTTGGATGTTTTGTGCGGTGGCGTGCGCAGCGCTGCTTGTGCACTTGTATCAAATCGCAGCGATTCCAAACGGCATTCATGTTGATGAGATGGGAATGGGATATGATGCATGGTGTCTGGCGCATTTTGGCGTGGACAGGTATTTGAAGGAATATCCAGTGTATCTCATGAACTTTGGCGGTGGTCAGAGCGCACTGTACGCGTATCTGTGCATACCATTTGTCAAATGGTTCGGGCTTTCCGCAGTGGCAATACGGCTTCCGGGAATACTCTTGTATATGGTCTCTCTCTTTTGTGGGGCAGGCATTTTTATGCTGGATACAGACGACGGGGCGCGCTGCAAGGCACTGGCTGGAATGGTCATGATGACGGTGTTCCCTGCGTTTATCATGCTGTTTCGGATTGGCATGGACTGTAATCTGATGCTTGCGATGTCTGTTATTTTTCTGTACTTGATGGCGAGGGCGGTCAAGGTGCAGCGGACAGCGGCTTTTGCGGCAGCGGGCATGGCAGGCGGCGTGCTGTTGTACACGTATGTGATTTCTTATGTGGTCATGCCCATATTTATGGTGCTGATGCTTTTGTATTTAGTTGCTATAAGACATATTCGCATCAAGCATTTGATGGTATTTGGGCTTGTGCTGGCGGTTCTGGCGGCGCCGCTGATTGCTGTGCAGGTGATCAATATGTTTGATCTGCCGGAGTTTCAGGTGGGACCATTCACGATTACACGGCTTTTTCAATATCGAAGCGGAGAGATTGGGCTTGGGCATCTGAGCATTCAATCTGTGAAGGATGCGTTGATGAGTATCTTTTTGTTTGATGGGCTTCGATATAATACATTGATACCATTTGGCACAGTGTACTATATTTCGCTTCCGTTTATTGGGATTGGCTTTGTGAAATGTATGCGTGATTTCGCCGGGAGTATCCGCGAGAAGGTGTTTTGCCACAGGGCGTTGTATCCGCTCTGGCTGCTGGTTTTATTCGCAGTGGGGTGCTGTATGGAGGCAAACACAAACCGATTGAATGCGGCGTTGGCAGCGGTGCCTGTGTTGGCGGTGGAGGGCATCTGGGAAGCAATGTCATGGATTCGGGACATCAGGACACGGCGTATCGCGAAGCTGGTGACTGCCGGTGCCTACTTGATCTGCTTTGGCGTATTCTGCATATATTACTTTGGGGGAACATATGCTAAGGATAATTTAAAAATGGCGTATTTTGACTATCCGCTGGACGAGGCAATATCCTATGTGGAGGCAGACGCGAAGTGCAGTGCACAGGCAACTTATATCAGTGCGATCAATCAGACATACATTTATTATCTGGGCGCGACGCGTCTGAGTCCTTATGAGTTTCATCAGGACAATGCTTTTGACAGGGAAGATCCGCTGATATATTCCAAGTGGACGGCGGGACATGGCAGATATCGCTTTGGAATGCCCGGACAGCTGGCATGGGATGCAAACTATATAGTGGACCACAACAATACAGCGTCGAACAGTCTTTTGAGGGAGGCGGGCTTCACGGAGCATCCGCTGGAACACTACAGCGTGTACACGTTTGAGCTGGCGTCGTTTGAGCAGCTGGAGCCGGAGACGGATGTGGAACTTGTCTGGAACGCAGGTGTGAATGCTCAGAATCAGATGACGCCAATTCAGAGTACACAGCTAGTAAATGATGTGGAGTGTGTGGTGCTGGTAGGATGGGGATACGACCAAAAGTATATGCATCCGTGGGACAGTGTGAGCTTGCGTCTGGGCAGTGAGCGATATTATGCGGAGCCTGTGCAGCGCGAGGACATCGCAGTACAGTTGGGCAATGAGGCGCTGCTTGAGAGTGGATTGTTGTTCATCATACCAAAAGCGGCGTTTGACGGGCAGACGAGTGCTGAGCTGATGTTGATGGATTTTGGCAATAAAGCATATGCGATGGAAAGGGTGGAGATTCTGTATGAGACTTGTAATTGACTGTTTTAAGCTGGTAAAGGGCGCGGGGAAGAGCATCGGCATCTACAATCTGGCGCTGAATCTGGTGCGCGACCTCGCCGCGCACCATCAAAAAAATACACTGATCGTCCTTGGCAATCCGCTGAATAAAAAGGATTTTGACATGCCGGGGCTTCGGTTTATCGAGGTGAAAAACAAAAATCCGCTGAATAAACTCACCTGCATTTTATGGGAGTTGTTTGAGGTGAGCTTTTATGCCAGAAAGCTAAAGGCTGACAGGGTGCTCTTTCCCAGAGGCTATGCGCCGATGCTGCATCTGACAAAAACGAGTGTGATAATCCATGATATGATACCGTTTTACTATCATGAACAGTATCCCGGATATTTTAACCGATTAGAGAATTTCTATATCATGTGGCGGCTAAAGGCTTCCGCCCGCAGTGCAGATGAGGTGATTGCGATCTCGGAGGCGTCGAAGCGGGATATTATGCGGTATTCCAAAGTGTCGCCAGAGAAGATAACAGTCATCTACAATGGCCATACTGCGATATCCTGTCCGAAGGGGGAGAAGGTGGACGGCGGGTATATCATCGCCAATACCTCGGCACTGCCGCACAAGAATGCGGCGGGCATCGTGAAAAGCTATGAGCGGTACTGCCAGATGACGGACAAGCCGCTGCCGCTCACGATTGTAGGCATAGAGTGCATAGACCAGTTTGTCAGCGGCTGTAAGGTGTCTGACCAAATCACCTGCATTCGGTATATTGAGAGCAATGAAGCGTTTCATAAACTGATTCATGAGGCAAGGCTGTTTGTGTTCCTGCCCTTTATAGAAGGGTTTGGCTTCCCGCCCATCGAGGCGATGCAGCTTGAGACGCCAGTGCTCTGCTCAGACACAAGCTCTCTGCCGGAGGTTGTGGGCGATGCCGCCGTCTGCGTCAATCCAGAGGATACGGAGAAAGCGGCGCAGGCGATTTTGAAGCTGGCAGAAGATGACGGGCTTCGCAGACAGCTTCAGGAGAGAGGACGTGCGAATGTGAAGCGCTTTTCATGGGAAGAGACCGGAGAACAGTACCGGAAGGTTTTATTTCGATAAAAAGGGAGGATTTGGCGGATGAAATATGATGTATTGGCGCAGCTTTATCAGCGGATTCCAAGACATATCAGGCAGTGCTTTGTATCAGGTATGGTGACAGGACTTGTCACCCATTTTTATATGTTGGCAAACAAGCTGACCAACTGGGACGACATCAATAATTTAAACCGTCCGGGAAGCGGGGATTATCTCGGGCGCTGGTTTTTAAAGTATATTCACAAGCTTGGGAGTATTTACAGTATACCCGCGGTGCATGGCTTTCTGTTAATCCTCTTGCTTTCGCTGTCCGCATGTCTGATACTGGAGATTTTGCAGATTAAGAGCACGACGGGGGCGATTCTGGCGCCTGCCCTGATGCTGACGTTTCCAAGTGTTGTCAGCACCATGACGTTTATGTTTATGGCGCACACTTCGGGAATTGGTATCTTTATGGTGTGTCTGGCGGTCTATCTGCTGCGGCGTTACAAGTTTGGCTGGCTGCCCTGCATCGTTTTGCTCATCTGTGTGCTTGGGACCTATCAAAGTTATATCAGCTTTGCCATCACCTTAATGCTGATGGGAATGATTGTCGATTTAATTCGTGGAAAAAAGTTTCCTGAGATGCTCAAAAAGGGAATTGTCTGCGTCGCGGTGCTCGGCGTGGGTGTCTTGGTTTACATGTGGCTTTCCCATGTCATTTATCCAAACATAGACAATGAGACGTATGGCGGCGTCGGCAATATGGGAAAAATCGCCATCGGAGAGATGCCAGTGCTGATCGCGCGGTGCTATAAGCGCTTTCTTGAATATTTCCTGTGGAAGCCGTTTGCCTTTGTGACAAAGACTGCCAAAGCCACCAATCAGATCACCTGCGCGCTCGCGGTGGTGTTGTTTGCCGTGACAGCAGTGCAGCGCAGACTCTACCGTGATGTCCTGTCTTTTGGCCTTCTGGTGCTGTACTGCTTCTTTGTGCCGCTTGCCGCCGCCTTTATCTATTTTATGGCGCCGGAGGTGGATTACTCGATGCTCATGCTCTATGCGTATGTCCTTGTCTTTGTCATGGTGCTGGCACTTTTGGAATGCTGTGTGCAGGACTGGGAGCAGGCAGAGCAGAAGGCAGGGTGGCAGCGGTATGCACAGTCTGGGCTTGCGCTGCTGGTGGTGGTGACGCTGTCGGTGAGCAGCTACAGTGACTATCTGCTCACGAACAAGGCGTATCTTAGGACAGACATCGCGACAGAGCGTGTGAAGGCGTATTTTAACCGTGTGCTTGTGATGGCGCAGGCGCAGGAGGGATTTCTGCCCGGTGACGCGGTGACGATTCTTGGCGAGTTTTATTATAAGGATAATCCAAGCAGCGTGGAGTTGGACGTGCTGGAGGCGAACAGTCTGCGTTCTTTGTCGGGCGTGGCGCTGGAGAACGGGCTGATCACATCGGGCGTGCGCGATAATTTTATCCGAACGTTTCTGGGATACGAGCTGGCGAAGCTGGACTGGGACGAGAAGTGCGCCTTGATGGAGACCGAGGAATACAAGGCGATGAAAATTTATCCGCAGGAAGGATGCGTACAGAAGATACAGGACGTATGGGTGGTGAAAATGTGTGAGTAAATCCGATTAAATTCCACAGCTTCAACACATAATATATTAAAAAAGTATAAAGTTTATTGACTTAAAAAAGCTAAGATTCTATACTTATAAACTATATTTATGTGGAGAAAAAGGAACTGAAAATAAGGCAGCGTGTGAATTTCTGAACAGTTCCTTGCTGGGAATTATGAGAGCAAATAGAAAATGGACCGTGAGAGCTGTGACGCTGGTTTTGATGGCGCTGGTGGCAGCAGGGATTGTTTTGTGGGATTTTGGAAATCCTTATGATAAACAAAAGTTTGTGGAAGCGCAGGAAACGACTCCGCCAACGGAAGCTTCTGCTGGGGAGGCGTTTGAGCTTTGTGTATGGAATGGCAGTCTGTGTATCGAGTGGTGGAAAAATGAGCAGGACAACGCGTACTATCTGTTTCTGCCGGGCGCATTCAACAATAAAAAACTGAATCTGACATTTTCGGGCGCGGAAGAAATTCTGCTCGATGACAAAAAAGTTTCGTATGGAGACAGATGCCGCCTCAAAGAAGGCAGTCATGTGTTGCGCGGCGGAGTGGGTGCGGACAGTGATGCATACCAGCTTGAGGTGATGTACACGTCGGATATTGCGTCGGTATTTCTGGAAACGCAGTCGGGCTCGTTAGAGCAGCTTCACGCCGCAAAAGAAAATTCAGAGTCAGGCACGATGACCATACTAGACGGCAGGGGGCGGCGGTATTTTGAGGGAGAGATCGAGAATCTGCACTGCCGCGGCAACTCCTCTTTTGATGAGACTGACAAGAAATCCTATTTGTTGAAATTAAGTCAGAAGGCGGACTTGTTTGGCATGGGGGCGGCAAAAAAATGGATATTGACGGCAAATTCCTTTGACGATACCCTGCTTCGAAATGCGACAGCGTTCTCGATCGCAAAAATGCTTGACCTCGACTACACGCCGGACGTGCAGTTTGTGGACGTGTATGCAAACGGCAGATTTCTCGGGAATTATCTGCTCTCAGAAAAGATTGAAATCGGAAAAAACAGAATCAACATCAGCGATCTTGAAAAGGAGACAGAGGCGCTGAATGACGGCTTGAATCCAGAGGAGCTGGAATTTTTTATGGAGCCGATGGGGCGGCTCTTTAGCACGAAGGGATACTTGATTGAGAAGGAGCCAGAAGATCTCACGGGCGGGTATCTGATGGAGATTGAGACCAGTGACCGCTATGGACTGGAGGCGAGCGGTTTTCTGACTTCAAGAATGCAGGCGGTCGTGTTTGAGAGTCCCAAGTATGCCTCCCATGCGCAGGTTGCCTATGTGTCGGGGCTTTATCAGGATTTTGAGGACGCGGTGTTCTCGCCAGACGGATTTAGTCCCTATACAGGAGCGCATTACAGCGACTACATTGATGTGGATTCTTTTGCGCGCAAGTATCTTGTCGAGGAACTGGTCAAGAATCTCGATGCGTCGTACACGAGCCAGTTTTTTTATAAGTACCCTGACAGCGTGAGCGACAAGTTTTACGCGGGACCCTGCTGGGATTATGACAAGTCCATCGCGGCGTCCGGCATCACCAACGACGGGATTGACCTGCATGACCCGGTCGGATTTTATGCCGCGGTGCAGGAGAAGGATTCTGATCTGTGGTATGCGCTGTATCAGCAGGAGGATTTCAGGCGCACGGTGGCGGATATCTTTTTCGATGAACTCGAACCTCAGATGAGAGAGGATGCAGCGGACATGATTTATGGATACAGTGATCGGATTGAGGAGTCAAATGACTGCAATATGATTCGGTGGAATACATTTCCTCAGACGGCGGGGCTTTCGGAGAAGCGGACTCTGCATGAAGGCAAGGTGGAGGAGCTGGTTGTATTTTTGGACAAGCGTCTTGATTTTCTGGGACAGGCGTGGGAGGAACTGCGGGATGAGTGAGTACAGGCATGAGTTCAAATATATTTGTTCTGAGCAGCGCCTTGCCCTGATTGAGAATAATATTCGGGGATTGATGGCGTGTGATGTCCATGCCGGCGAGGACAATCGGTATCGGATCAGAAGCCTTTATTTTGATGATTACTGCGATAGCTGTATGAAGGATAATATCAACGGCAATGACCCCAGAGAGAAGTTCAGGATTCGCATTTATAATCAGGATTTGTCCTATATTCGGCTGGAACTCAAAAGAAAAGAGCGGGGAAAGACCAAAAAGAGCGCCTGTGTCATCGATGAAGCGCTGTGCAGGAGGGTCCTGTCAGGGCAGCCGCTTGCGATGGATGCCGTCGATGCGGATGTCTACCGCAAGTTTTGCCTGTATCAGCAGGTCAGGCTTCTGTCGCCAAAGGTCATAGTGGAATATGAGCGGGTGCCGTATGTCTATCAGGACGGGAATGTCAGGGTGACATTTGACAGAAATATCAGTTCGGGCAATATGGTGGAGCGTTTTCTGGATGAAGGCATTGTGACGAGACCGGTGATGCCTCTCGGACAGCACGTGCTTGAGGTGAAGTTCGACGAGCTGATTCCAGATTTTCTCTACCAGGCAGTACAGCTTGAAAAGATGCGCCAGACGACCTATTCAAAATACTATCTGTGCAGAAAGTACAGTTTAGCGGGAGGAAACAGAGTATGAGTATCAAGGATGTCCTTAAAAAATCGTTTGTCAGCAGTATCAGCATGGCGGAGCTGTCCGTCTCAGAGATTTTGATGGTTCTGGGTGTGACGCTGCTGCTGGCATTGTATATTTTCTTTATCTACAGGATTTTTACGCGGAAGAGTTTTTATAATAAAAGCTTTAATATCTCGCTTGCAGCGACAGCGCTCATCACGGCAGCCGTGATCATCACCATTCAGTCGAGCATCGTGATCAGTCTCGGTATGGTGGGTGCGCTCTCCATCGTGCGATTCAGGACAGCAGTCAAGGACCCGCTGGACCTTGTATTTATGTTCTGGTCATTGGCGGTGGGCATCATCTGCGGCACGGGCTTGTTTGACATTGCCGCGATCTTGTCCATCGCGGTGACGGCCATGATCTTTGTGCTGGATAAAATTCCAGTGATGCAGGCGCCGATGATTTTGATGGTGCAGGCAATGTACTGTGATATGGAAAATGATCTCCGAGATATCGTGTCACAGTATACGAAATATTATAAAGTGAAGTCAAGAAACATCACGCCGGAGAGAACCAGTATTGTCATGGAGCTTCGTGTGAAGGACGGCGGTGCGCTGGTTCAGAGCATCGGCAGTCTTGAGGGGATTTTGTATGTATCAATGATTGACCATGATGGGGAAGTGACATTCTGATCTTGGGAGATGAGCCGGTTATGTGACAGCATGACCGGCTTTTATACACATGGAGGTTCCGATGAATTTATACTTGTGAAAATATAGGGATTGGATTATGATGGTATCGGATGGTGAGACGAATGAGACAGAAGAATAAAATGATGCTGCTGACAGCCGCGGTGCTGTTCATAGGGCTTGTGAGCGGATGCAGCAGTCAGCAACAGGAGCCGGAAACGGGCGGGGTCACAGACCTCACAGTGAATTATATGCAAAATCCTATAGGCGTCGAGCAGAATTTGCTCTTTGGATGGCGGATGGCGGATGTGGGAGAGAACCAGCAGCAGACAGCTTACAGAATTGTTGTGGCGGCATCGGAAGAGCAGCTGGCGGCAGAGGAGTATGTCTGGGACAGCGGCCGGATGGCGTCTGGAATTTCAGCGGCTGTGCCCTATCAGGGGAGCAGTCTGGAAGCAGGGACGCGCTATGTGTGGAGGGTATTTGTCTGGGACCAGGATGGCGTGCTGGCAAGGAGCACCGATACTGCTTCCTTTGAGATGGGACTGACGGACAACGACTGGAGCGGTGCCTCGTGGATTGGCATAAGGAATCAGCAGCGTGCAAGCGGTGATGCGACAGCCGCCGAAGCCTGCTACACCATTGAATACGATGTCCGGCTGGGCAGGACGCGCACGGGCATGGTGTGGGGAATGGATACGAACCAGTACGGGGACTATTTCAGGTGTGAGTTTGACACGCTGGGAGAAGCGGCGACCTTCTCGATTGTCTCGCTGTCGAATGTGGACGAGAAAAGGGAGAGCGTTCTTTTGGCGGAAAGTTTTCTGGCGGATTCGGCCGAGAAGGAGCATCATGTCCGACTGGATCTAAAAGGAACGAAGGTCGAAGCCAGCATTGACGGCATAATCGTTCTAAACACCGTGCTGGATGAGAGCAAACCGCTTGAAAATATAGGGTTTTGGACGGACAGGGGGGCATATTATGCCTATTATGATAATCTCTGTGTGACGGATGGAAACACTGGGGAGACGATTTGTCAGGAAAATTTTGATTCTGTAGAAGATAATATTTTTTCGCCTTATTACGTGAAGCTGACAGACGGCTGGTGTGAGGCATCGTCCGGCTTTCTGCTGACATCTGGTGTGGAGGAGCCAGCGCCCATGCTGCGGTATCGTTTTGACAGGAAGTCAGACAGCCGTGTGAGCGCTGCGAGGCTCTATGTTACCTCGTTGGGGGATTACAGAATCTATCTGGATGGGGAGGATATCAGCGGGGCGTATCTTGCGCCGGGGCGCTCTATCTATGACAGGGAGACATACTATCAAACCTATGATGTGACAAGCATGTTTGCGCCAGATCAAACGGCACATGTCATTGGCGCCATGCTGGGGCATGGCAGGTATGACAAGGCGAATGCAGACTGGGGAGAGAACATCGCAGTGCAGGCAAAGCTGGTGTTGCAGTACGAGGATCAGACGACACAGACCATTGTCACAAATGATGCATGGCAGGCTTATGCGGACGGCCCTGTCAGAAATGACGATATGTTTCTGGGAGAATTTTATGACGCCGCGCAGGAGGTTCCTGGTTGGTGTGAGCCAAGCTTTGCGGCGCAGGGCTGGCGGCAGGCGGATGTGTTTCCAGAGTATGATATACTAGATCAGAAAGCAAATGAGGCGCCTGCGGTAAAGTGCATTGAGATGCGTTCACCGGTCGCAGTGTCAGAGCCGGTGGCGGGTGAGTATGTCTATGACTTTGGACAGAACTTTAACGGAGTCTGCCGGTTGGTCTTACGGGGGACAGAGGGAAAGCGGGGACAGACAGTCACCGTCCGGTATGCGGAAGCGCTCAATGACAGCGGGATGTCCTGTAAAGATGATGCGCCCGGCACGATTTGGACACAGAATTTGTACACGGCGAAGAATACAGATTACTATGTGATGAGCGGGGCGGGGGAGGAGATGTACACGCCTGCGCTGGTGTGCAGGGGATTTCGCTATGTGCAGATTTCTGGTGTGGAGGAGGCGCCTGCGGCGGCGGATGTCACAGGGCTGGTACTCAGCACCGCAAATAAAAGGACCGGGAATTTTTCGTGTTCTGATGAGGGGATTAACCTATTGTATGACAGTATTTACTGGACGCAGTTGAGCAATTTTTTGGATGTCCCGACGGACTGCCCGCAGCGGGATGAGCGCTTTGGATGGGCGGGTGACGCGCAGGTATTTGCCCGCACGGCAGCATATAATGCCGATGTGCACAACTATCTGGCAAAGTATGTGCAGATGCTGATAGACGGACAGTGTGAGAACGGGGCGTTTCCAGAGATTGCACCCAGCATCAATATGGACAGTGGCGCGAACGGATGGAGTGACGCGGGGATTATTCTCATATGGGAACTGTATCAACAGTACGCGGATCGACAATTCATCGCGGACAATCTGGATGCGATGTGCAGGTATGTGGATTATCTTGTGGATACAAGCGAGAATTTTGTCCGCAGGCAGCACAATTACAGCGATCACAATGCGGTGGCGGGGCTTGATGACGAGATTGCGAATACAGCGCAGTGTGCATATGTGGCAGGACTTTTGTCAAAAATGAGTGCAGATATCGGGGAACAGGACATTGCCGTCACGTATGAAAAGATCTACCAGCAATATAGGGCCGCGTGGCAGGACAACTTCATCAACGAGGACGGCTCGATCGACTGCTGGCTGCAATCTGCCTACACGCTGGGATTAGCATATGGACTGTATCCAGAGGAGTTAGAGGAAAAGGGAGCGGCGTGTCTCAACAATGCGGTAGCTGCAAATGACTATCATCTGAATACAGGCTATGTTGCGACACAGTTTTTGCTGCCGGTGCTGTGCAGATATGGTTACGTGGACACTGCGTACCGCATTTTGCAGCAGGATACCTACCCCTCGTGGAATCACATGCTGTCCTATGGACAGACGACGATCACGGAGGCATGGAATACCTGCTATGACACAGGCGGCGGGACTTATGCGGTCAACGGTTCGATGAATCATTTCGGACTTGGAACAGTGGGGCAGTGGATGTACAGCGGTATCCTGGGAATCAGGAGGGACATGGACAATCCTGGATATAAACATTTCTATATCGAACCGCAGGTGGGCGGCGGATTGACACAGGTGTCGGGAAGTTATGAGAGCGTTTATGGTACTATTGAGAGCAGTTGGCGTGTGGAGGGAAGTGAGTTGGTATTTTGCTTTGCAATTCCGCCAAACACGACGGCGACAGTCACGCTTCCAGATCCGCACTATCAGAATATGGAGCTTACTTCTGGCAGGCATGAATATCACATTGCCCTGAATCAATGAAAGGATGTAACAAGAGTGGATAACAATAGACAAAAAGGAATACTTTATATTGTGGTTCCCTGCTACAATGAGGAGGAAGCCCTAGAGACCTCTGCGGAAAAGCTTTTGGAAAAGCTGCATGAATTAAAGGCAAATGGGGTCGTCTGTGAGGAGAGCCGGATTGTGTTTGTGGATGACGGTTCTAAGGACAGGACATGGGAGATGATCAAAGCATTGTATGAATCACATGAGGAGATCAAGGGACTTCGCTTTGCGCACAACAGAGGACATCAGAATGCGATCCTTGCCGGGATGATGTACGCTGTCAAATACTGTGATTTTACCATCACGATTGACGCGGACTTACAGCAGGATGTGAATGCGATGGAGCGTTTTATCGGCGCTTACATGGAGGGGAGCGAGATTGTGTACGGGGTGCGCAATTCAAGGGACACCGACGGATTTTTTAAGAAGCTTTCAGCGACAATATTCTATAAGTCAATGAAGGTCATGGACTGCAACATTTATGAAAATTCCGCGGACTATCGGCTCATGAGCAGGAAGGCGCTCGAAGCGCTGTCGGAATATGGGGAAGTGAATCTGTTTCTGCGCGGCATTATACCGGATATCGGGCTTAAGTCCTCTGTCGTGCACTTTGAAGTGTTCCCCCGAATGCAGGGGGAGTCAAAATACTCTTTGTCCAAGATGTTTACGCTGGCGGTTGACGGGATCACTTCCTTTAGTATCAAGCCGATACGGATGGTGTTCATGATGGGGATTTTGGCGTTGATGGTTGGGTTTTTCATGATTATCCACATCATATATGAGCACTATTTTGGCTATACGGTCAGCGGATGGTCGTCCATACTGATGTCGATCTGGGTGCTTGGCGGGGCGGTTTTGCTCTCACTTGGCATCATAGGGGAGTATGTGGGCAGGAATTATCTTGAGACAAAGCATCGTCCGCGGTATTATTTCTGGGAGATTTTGTCGCGGGACGAAAATGTGATCGACACGAAGGATCAATAGAGTGAAGGGGAGTGTTTGGGACGTTTACAAAGATATGGAATCAGCAGACAAAGGCATATCTGGTCTACTCAGTCTGCTTTTGGGGATTTATCATTCCTAAGACCTATGATATGTATCAATACGGATATGTGGCGCTGGGCGGATGGGATGCAGTGACGCAGATGTATCCTGTGATGCTGTATGTGAGCAGGGCGGTTCGGGGATTCTTTTCGCATCTGGCCATTCCGCTGTTTGAACTGAAACTAGGAATGGGAGATGACTTGATCACGGCGCTCAACTGGCACGGTTTCGGAGAGCCATTTTATCTGCTGACAGCACTTGTGCCGGAGGCAGTGCTGCCATATTTCTATACATTTTTGTTTTATTTGAGAGTCTATTTGGGCGGGATTACGTTTCTATGGTTTGTGCGGGAGCACGACCGGACGCAGAGCACAGCCGCTTATGTCATCGGGACATTGGTCTATATCTTTAGCGGATTCACGATGCAGGCCAATATTCATATCATATTTGTACATGCCATGGTGTACACGCCAATGCTTTTGCTTGGAGGCGAGCGCATCTTGAAAGGAAAGCGGCAGGGCATTCTCGCAGCAGGCACTTTTTTGTTTGCACTCTCAGGATTTTATTATCTCTACATCGGGTCTGTCGCACTGGCTGTCTATACTCTTTATCGCCTTGTTCGGCTTCGAGGCGGCTTTCGTGAGAGTTTGATGAAGGTGGTGCGGGTGGCAGTAGAATATTTGACAGGGCTTGCGCTGTCGGCGTTTCTCTTTGTGCCTGCTGTACTGGGATTTCTCTCAAGCAATCGCGCTCAGGTTCAAACACGGTTTAAACTGTTTGACTCGTGGAAAAAAATTAGAAAATTTCTGGTCAATCTATTTTTTCCGCATACCAATTATCAGGTCTTTTCGGTTATGGCGATCGGTGTGGTCGTGATGATGATCGTGCTGTTTGCAAAGGGGCGTAGGACGGAGCGGAGAAATATCATCACGATGCTTGTGCTCGCGTGGATTCCGGCGGTCAGCTGCGTGATGTCGGGTTTCGGGGAGATTTATGACAGATGGGAACTGCTTTTGGTGTTCTATGTTGCCTTTCTGGTCGCCGTCAGCTGGGATACGATAGACGAGCTCAATCTGCTGCAAAAGCTGGTTCTTGTTGGCGTTTATGGCGTTCTGGGATTGTGGGGGAAGAAGAGGGACCTGTTTGATACGGAAGCGTTTCGGATTGTGATGGTGTCTTATGGCGTGATATTAGTTTTTTTACTTTTGATGTATCCGCTTGCTAAGAGAGCAGGGAGACGCAGATGGTGCTGTCTTGGATTTTTTGCGGTGATGGTATTGTTGATCTGTAAGTCCTGGCAGTGCAATTCGATTGACCGGGAGATCTCGTTCGTGCAGGAGCGGGATGTGCGGGCGGAACTGATACAGGATAGGAGTGTTTACCGTGTCAGCAATGAGCGCACGTTCACAGAACCTAGAAACGGTCAGAATATTGCACTCTTTCAAAATTATTATGGATTATCAGAATATTTCAGCATAGAAAATCCCAGTTTTACATATGGACTTTTAGCGTGGGATGTGAACCCGGACTCGTCCATGAACCATATGAATGTAGGGTTGGACCAGCGTACCGTATTGGAGACTTTATCTGCCGTGAAATATATGCTAAAGCGGACGGCATCGGAGGTGATTGTACCTTATGGGTACAACAAGGTCAAAGAGACCAAAGACGGCGAATGGTCCCTGTACGAAAACAGCAATGCGCTGCCGCTTTTTTATACATATGACACTGTGCTTGCAGAGGGGGAGTATGAGGGCAGAAATGGATTTGAGAAACAGCAGATTATGCTGCGGACAGCGGCGGTGAAGGACTATGAGGGAACGCTTCCGAAAAAAGAGGCGCCCTTGGAGGAGTTACGGCAACTGGAATATCAGATTGCAGGGATAGAGAAGGGGGCGCTTGTGGATGGTGAGCTGCGACTAAAAGCTGGTGCAGTAGTGACTTTGAAGGCAGCGCTAAAGACACAGGGGGAGAATTATGTCTCCTTTGATGAGGTGAATTTAAGAGGCAGTTTTTCCGTGAAGCTTCCGAGGGAGGAGCGGCTTAAGGAGGTAAATATTTCCCAGGGTTTCTTCAATGGAACTGCCGGAGTAAACATGGGGGCGGCATCCTCTAGTGAGGAGCAGGAGATTGAGATTTCTTTTCATAAAAAGGAGCGTTTTCCGATCACCCATTTGAAATTGTACGCCTATGATTTTGCAGATTTTGCCGACTGTGTAGACGAGCGCCGTCAGACATTGGTTACAGACATCACTGTAAGAAATAATCAACTGGCGTGTGAGGTGTCTGCTGACAAGCCTCAGATTTTGTGCATGGCGGTTCCGTATAGCAGGGGATGGCGTGCGTATGTGGACGGTGAGCAGGTCAAAATCTATCAGATGAATGACATGTTTATGGGAATTGAGATTCCCGAGGGAGCGCATCACATCGCGTTTCATTATTTTACCTATGGATTAAAGGCTGGATTGTTGATCACAATAACAGCCATACTCATAATTTTGTTTGTTTTCGTTAAAAATAAGTGTTGGCATCGGCGAAAAATTAGTTTACAATCAATATAAAAGACATGGAGGGACAGAGGGCAAATTGACCATGGAAAAAAACAGATCATTTGACAAAATTATCATCGGTGCAGGGCTGTATGGGCTGTATGCCGCACTTTATTGTGCAAAACTGGGACAGCGCGTGCTGGTGTTAGAGTGTGAGGCGGCACCGTTTCAGCGGGCGACCTATATCAATCAGGCGAGAGTGCATCAGGGGTATCATTATCCCCGCTCCCTCTCGACGGCGATGAAGTCAGCAGGGTATTTTGCGCGCTTTAATGAGGACTATGGGTTCTGTATCAACCGCGAATTTCAGAAGGTGTATGCGACATCTAGCGAGTATTCCTGGTCGGACGGTGCACAGTTCAAAAAGTTCTGCGAGGCGGCACAGATTCCGTGCGAGGAGCTTCATCCGGGAAAATTCTTTAAGGAAGGCATGTGTGACGGTGCGTTCTTGACGCGGGAGTACACATATGATGCCTTTATATTAAGAGATTATTTGATGGAGAAGCTTTTGGAGATGGGAACGCTTTTGGAGATTCGCTTCGGAGTCAATATAGAGCGCATTGAGAAATTGCAGGATGTCTATGCATTGTATGTCAGCGAGGCGGGGGAGATGGCTGAGTACCGTTCAGGTTTCGTGCTCAATGCCACCTACGCATCGACAAACCAGATTTTAGACCTGTTGGGCTTTGACAAGTTTGGCATCAAATACGAACTCTGCGAGATTATTCTCTGCGACGTGAATGAGACCTTAAAGGAATATGGATTTACGGTGATGGATGGTCCCTTTTTTTCGATTATGCCCTTTGGCAAGACGGGGCTGCACTCGCTCACGTCGGTCACGTTCACACCGCATGCGACAAGCTATGACGAGGTGCCGCGCTTTCCTTGTCAGGCGGACAGCGAGGGCATCTGTAGCGCCGTACACCTGGGAAACTGCAATCTCTGTAAGGCAAAGCCGCGCACGGCATTTCCATATATGGCAAACCTTGCACGCAAATACCTGCGTGATGAATATGGGTTTACGTACAAAGATTCTCTGTTTTCGATGAAACCGATCTTGATGAGCTCGGAGATTGACGATTCGAGGCCCACGGTCGTTCGAACATACACGTCAAATCCTACGTTTGTCGGCGTTTTGTCGGGCAAAATCAATACAGTGTACGACCTTGACGATATATTGGAAGGGGTATAGCACATGACAAGCAAGGAAAAGAATTTTATGTCCGCGGTGCTTTATGTGCACAATGATGCGGCGTCGATCGCGGATTTTCTGCGGACGGTGATGACCGTGCTGGAGGAGCATTTTGAGCACTCGGAGATCATCTGTGTGAATGACTGCTCGCAGGACAACAGTGTTGAGATCCTGCGCGAGATTGGCAGACATGCCAAAAGCACGACAGTGACCGTGCTGAACATGAGCTATTTTCATGGGGTGGAGACCGCGATGAATGCGGGCATGGATTTGGCGATCGGGGATTTTGTGCTGGAGTTTGATGCCTGCATCCCGGATTTCGCAGCGTCGGTGATCATGGATGTCTATCGGAAGTCACTTGAGGGATACGACATAGTGAGCGCTTCCCCTGACAGGAAACAGCGGTTTACATCGAGCATATTTTATCATGTGTTCAATCGGTTCACAGACTTTTCGTATCAATTGGGCACAGAGCGCTTTCGGGTACTCAGCCGCAGAGTGATCAACCGCATCAGCAGCATGAACAAGTCTGTGCCGTACCGCAAGGCAGTGTACGCAAACTGCGGGCTGAAAACAGCAAACATCCGATATGAGGCAGCAGGCGCCCAGACGGCAAAGCAGGATAAGACAGAGCGCAAGTATCGGACAGACCTTGCGGTCAACAGTATGATCTTATTCACAGAACTCGGCTATCGGTTTGCGGTGACGATGACGGTACTCATGATGCTCGTTGCGGTGCTGGTCGCGGCATACTCCGCAGTCGTATATTTGTTTAGCAATCCAGTTGCAGGCTGGACGACGACGCTCTTTTTTATGTCGTTTGCCTTTTTTGGGCTGTTTGGCATTCTGACCATCATTATCAAGTATTTACAGATTTTGGTGGATTTGGTATTCAGGCGCAAGAAATACAGCTTTGAGAGTATAGAAAAAATGTAAATAAAAATCGATAGGAAGATGGAGGGGTAATATGGTAGCATTGGTTGGTTATTCAGGATTTGTAGGAAGCAATCTTTATTCGAGGGCGAGAAACCGCATCAAGGGCGTGTTTAACTCGCAAAATATAGAGAAGGCGTACGGGCTGGAGCCGGAGGTGCTCATCTATGCGGGGGTGCGTGCGGAGAAATACCTTGCAAACAGCGCGCCGGAGAGCGATCTGGAGCAGATTCTGGAGGCGGAGGCAAATATCAAGGCGATCAATCCGCAGCGGCTAGTGCTGATCTCCACAATTGATGTCTACAAAAATCCTGTGGGGGTAGATGAGACGGACTCTGTGTTTTCTGACGGCAAGGGCGGGACAGGAAACGGCATACATCCTTATGGCTTAAACCGATATTATCTCGAAGCGTGGGCGAGAAAGCATTATCCAGATGCACTGATTGTCAGGCTTCCGGGATTATATGGCTATAATATCAAGAAAAACTTCATCTATGACTATATGAATGTGATACCGACGATGCTGAAAAAGGAAAAGCTCCAGGAACTCAAAGTGCTTGAGAAGGCTGGTGAGGGCATCCTGCTTGAGGACTGCTATGAGACAGCGGGCAACGGGTTCTACAGATGCAAGAGTCTGGACAGGGAAAAGAGGGAGCTTTTGAAGAAAAAGTTTAAAAAACTCGGCTTTACGGCGCTCAATTTCACGGACAGCCGAAGCACGTTTCAGTTTTATTCCTTAGGGCGGCTCTGGGAGGATATTCAGACAGCACTCAACGAGGGGATCACGCTCTTAAATGTCGCGACGGAGCCGGTTTCTGCCGCGGAGCTGTACAAGACGCTCACAGGGGAAGTCTTTAAAAATGAATTGAAGGGAGTCCCGGCAAAGTATGATTTCAGGACTACATACGCCTCGAAATTTGGCGGCAGGGACGGCTATATTTATGATAAGGAAGCAGTCCTGACAGACATTAAAATGTTTGTGGAGCACATGATCAAAGAGGGAGAACAGCGATGAAGCTTTCGATATCAAATATTGCATGGACATCCGAAGAGGACGATCAAGTCTATGCGCTGATGCATCAATATGGCTACACGGGACTGGAAATCGCACCGACACGTTTTTTTGAGACGGCGCCGTATGAGGACTTGGAGGCGGCGAGAGCATGGCGGGAGACGTTTGCCAGCGAGGAAGTCTTTGCGATTCCGTCCATGCAGTCTATCTGGTTTGGCAGGACAGAGAAGCTCTTTGCGGCGTCGGAGCAGCGGCGGACGCTTTTGGCGTATACGAAAAAAGCGGTTGATTTCGCAGGTGCTGTCCGGTGCGTCAATCTCGTGTTTGGCAGTCCCAAAAACAGAGCGCTGCCAGATCGGGCGGACCGTGCGCTGTGGCAGCAGGGCGTGGCATTTTTTAAGGAGATTGGCGACTATGCGGCATCGCGGCAGGCGGTGATTGGCATGGAGGCAAACCCCGCAATCTATCAGACGAACTATATCAATACGACGCAGGAGGCGATACAGCTTATTCAGGAAGTGGCATCAGACGGATTCCGGCTCAATCTTGATATCGGAACGATGATTGAGAACAAAGAGCGCGTCGAGGTGCTGGAGAAAAATGTGTCGCTGATCAGCCATGTGCATCTCAGTGAGCCTTTTTTAAAACCCATTGTGACCAGCGTGGACCGGAGAGGGTTTCATGAGGAACTGGCTGCTTTTCTGCGGGAGAATAACTATCAGGGCTATGTGTCGGTGGAGATGGGCAAGACGCAGGACGGTGTGGACCGGATTGCGCTGTTAGACGAGATATTGGCATATGGAAGGGAGATGTTTGCATGATCTATGGAGGAAGAATGGGCGTTCCAGCTTTTTCGTATGATGAGTATGCACCAAAGACAAAGGCGTATGTGGTATTAATCCCGGTGATCAATGAGGGAGAGCGCATCTTAAAAGAACTTTACCGCGCGTATAAACATCATATCGCGGACTGTGCAGATATCGTGATCTGCGACGGGGGGTCAACGGACGGCAGTTTGCAGGAGCGCAGACTAAGGAAGCTACAAGTCAATACACTGCTCGTCAAGAAGGACAAAGGAAAGCAGGGCGCACAGCTTCGGATGGGGATTTACTGGGCGCTCAGGAGAGGTTACAAGGGGATTATCACCATAGATGGCAATTACAAGGACAGTATTGAGGACATTCCGCGTTTCATACAAAAGCTTGAGGAGGGATATGACTTGGTGCAGGGTTCTCGTTTTGTCCGGGGAGGAAGGGCGGTCAACACGCCGTTTAGCAGGCTGCTTGCAGTCCGGCTGATTCATGCGCCTGTGATCTCTGCGACGGCTGGGCAGCGTTTCACCGATACGACCAATGCCTACAGGGCTTACTCTGCGCGGTATCTGCAAGACGAGCGGGTGGCGCCGCTGCGCGATGTCTTTATGACCTATGAGCTGCTTGCCTATCTGTCAGTCAGGGCGACGCAGCTTGGCTACAGGGTATGTGAGATTCCAGTCAAGCGCGTGTATCCCAAGAAGGGAAAAACTCCGACAAAAATCAGCTTTTTCAAAGGAAACAGCGAGTTGATGAAAATTTTATTTAGAAATTATCGGGGAGCATACAACCCGGATTTTTGACAAAGATTGTGGAACATGATATAATGCACAGTATTGGCAGAGGGTTTGAGGGAGTAACATGGAGAACGTCAGAAGGAAAAACAAAATGATAGAGACTTACAGCATCCTGCTCATCGACATTCTGAGCGCTGTAGTGTCCTATGCTTTGGCATTGTTTATTCGATTCAACGTCATTAACTACGAAAATTATCCCAAACAGTTTCATCTCATGGTAGGGGCATACATTGTTGTTCTGTGCCTGCTCTACAATATGTTTCTCGATGCCAACAGAAATTTTTTTACGAGAGGTTACTATCAGGAATTTTACTATACAGTGAGATATACAGTCATTATTGTCATGGGGCTGGTGCTGGTGCTGTATCTCACACAGCAGGCCTATGCGTTCTCGCGCTCCGTTTATGTGTTTTTTGCAGTTTTGAATATCGGAATAGCGTATGTGCTGCATATGGTCTTTAAGAAGGCGATGTGGAAATATTATCGCAAGAGCACGAGTGCCGAGAAGATGCTTGTGGTCGCGCTCGACAGCATGGCGGAGGAGCTTCTGGGGAATCTTATCGAGCGCAAGGAGTGGTATTATGATATTACGGCGGCGGTCATCTATGATGCGGACCGAAAGGGCTGCAGAATCAAAGAAGTCCCCGTTGTGGCATCGAAGGCGGAGCTCTATGAGACGGTTATTCAGATGACGGTGGACGAGGTGTTTATCTGTCTGCCGGGTATTCCGGTCACAGAGATACGCGATATGGTCTGGAAATTTGAGGAGATGGGGCTCACATGCCACTACAACGTTGACTTGTTCAGCCGATCGAATCCCAACACTTATGTGCAGCAGATGGCAGGCTACAGTGTGATTTCCTTTTCACTAAAGACAATGGATTCGAGGAGGCTTCTGATCAAGCGGCTTGTGGATATTATCGGTGCGCTCGTCGGACTTGCGATCACGGCTGTGCTCACGCCCTTTGTGGCGCTTGCGATCCGGCTTGACTCGCCGGGACCGGTATTCTTTTCGCAGACGCGCATCGGTAAAAACGGACGGCGCTTTAAAATCTGGAAGTTCCGTTCCATGTACACAGATGCGGAGGCGCGCAAGAAGGAGCTGGAGGCGTGCAATGAGGTGAAAGGACTGATGTTCAAGATGGAGGATGATCCGCGTATCACCAAGGTTGGCAGATTCCTTCGAAAGACAAGCATCGATGAGACACCGCAATTTCTCAATATTCTAGTGGGAGATATGAGCCTGGTCGGCACGCGCCCGCCGACGGAGGATGAATTTGAGCAGTATAACGGATATTACAGACGGCGCATGAGCATCACGCCGGGGCTCACAGGAATGTGGCAGGTCAGCGGCAGGAGTGACATTCAGGATTTTGAGGAGATTGTGAAGCTGGATTTAGCATATATCGATAACTGGTCCCTGGGACTGGATATCAAGATTTTGTTTATGACGGTGTTTACCGTTTTGGGAAGAAAGGGTTCGAGGTAGAGTGTCTAAGCTACAGTACTGTGAAATTTTAAAGACAAATATCAATGTGACGAATATGACAGATACGCTCCACTATCTCGATGCAAATCTCGATGCGCTGAGAGGAAGTTATATCTGTGTGTCCAATGTGCACACGACGGTACTGGCGTATGAGGATAAAGCGTATCGGAGGGTGCAGAACAGTGCGGCAATGGCGCTGCCTGACGGGGCGCCGCTGTCGGTCTACAGCAGACATGCAGGCTTCAAGGATGCCCAGCGTGTCACGGGACCTGATCTGATGACGGAACTGTTTCAGCGGGCACCTCAGAATGGATACCGCCATTTTTTCTATGGCTCGACGCCGCAGACGTTGGAGGCGATGCGTGTCACGCTTCGGAGGGAATATCCTGGGGTGGCGATCGCAGGGATGTATGCACCACCGTTTCGACCGCTCACGCAGGAGGAAGACCGGGAAGTGACAGCGCTCATCAATGAGGCCAGACCGGATTTTGTCTGGGTCGGGCTCGGCGCACCCAAGCAGGAGCAGTGGATGTACGACCATCGAGGCCGGCTGAATGCAGTGGCAATTGGTGTGGGGGCAGGGTTTGATTACCTGGCTGGAACAATAAAGCGTGCGCCGCGTATCATGCAAATGCTCTGTTTGGAATGGCTGTACAGGCTATTGCAGGACCCAAGGCGTCTGTGGAAGCGGTATGTGACGACGAACATTAAATTTTTGAGATATATTTGCAGGGAGCGAAGAAATCGTGTATGAGAGGAAAGATTTGGTTTCACGCAGATGATTATGGCGTGACAGCAGCGCAGTCCGAACGGATTTTGAGCTGTTATCGGGATGGGGTGCTCAACAGTGTCAGCGTATTGCCGAACACGGATGCACTCAGAGAATCGCTTGCGCTTTTGGATCAGGTGGACCCTGATGGAACACAGATCCGGCGTGTCCTGCATTTGAATTTTGTGGAGGGCAGACCGCTTGCCGGAGCGGATAAAGTGCCTGATTTGGTAGATAATTCCGGTTTTTTTGATAAATCGTTTATACAGTTTTTTCGATGGAATTATATGAAGAGAGGAGCTGGGCGGCAAAAGCTTGTCAGACAGCTCAAATTAGAGATTGCAGCACAGCTTCGCGCTGTGACGACAGAGAATGACTACAGGATCTCAGCAATCGACTCCCATCAGCATTACCATATGATTCCGCTTGTGTTTGACAGTCTGATGGAAGTATTATTAGAGAGGGAATTTGAACAACCTGGCATTCACCAGATTCGCGTGCCAGTGGACCCGACAGCTCCGTTGATGCATCACGCTAAGATGCGCAGAGGAGTACCGGCGATCAACTGGGTGAAATGGTGTATCCTAAAGATATATGCAGATCGAAATAAAAAGATTCTGCAAAGTAAGGGAATAGAGGCACCACTGTTTTTTGGCATCTTCTATACCTGTGAGATGAAAATGGAGGTAGTAGAGGCACTACTTCCGGCATACAAAGCCTATGCGGACAGGTCAAAACAGGCGTTGGAATTGATGTTCCATCCCGGGAATCTGACTGACCGTACTGAGCTTTTGGATGAGAGGAGTGAAGCGCTTGCAGCGTTTTATATGTCCGGCAATCGCGCTGATGAAGCCGAATGTATGAAGCGTATCGTACCGTGATTTTATGAGACAGAACTCTTGCCTTAAAATTTATTAATGGTATCAAGAGGAGAAAAAAATGAAAAAGAAATCAATGGTAGCAATGTTCATGACAATGACCGTCTTGCTTTCCGGCTGCGGAGAGCGGACAGATCTGGTGAATGAGACCGTCATTATGCGGGACAATGAAAACTGGACAGGGTGTGTAGAGGGGTGTATCTGTTATGAAACTGCGCCGACAGACAAGGAGCAGTCCAGCGAGGAGACAAGCCCGGAGTCAGAGCAGGAGACAATGACACAGACAACGCCGGCCGAGACGCAGGAGACAATCGAATCAGAGCAGGAGCAGTCTGACACACAGGAGAGCACCACGGAACCGCAAGAGGAGGATATTTCGCAGCTCTCGGAAGGGGAGCTTGTGGCGCGTCGGGAACAGCAGAAAAACTTTGAGGAGGCAAGAGAGTTATTGTACACCCTCAAGAACTCGAAGGATAAGACGTCGAGGATTAATCAGATGGACAGGCAGATTCTCGCGAACAATGCTTATGACTTTAGTGATAAGAACATTGTGTTTATCGGGGACAGTATCACAGAGGGAATCACGAGTGCAGTCGATATCAACGGTAATCGTATCAGCTATGTCACCTATGCGGATTCGTATCTTCATTTCAAGAAGACGCTCAATCATGGCATGGGCGGGAGGATGTTCTCGGTCTATGGAGATGAGGAGCTGTCTCTTGCCCTGAACTTTGGCAATGTCACCAATGTGGATTCTGATATTATCGTAGTGTTTGCAGGTATTAATGATTATCTTAGCACACCGGCGAACAAGCGGTTTGGCGATGTGAATGACAAGCTCAGCACTGCGGGGTATTGTGGGTCTGTGCGGTATTTTATGAAACAGCTCCAGGAATACTATGCGAACAGAGAGATCTTCTTCGTGACGACCTACAACACGACGAAGACGGTGGAATGTAATTACACAGATATCAATGGTCAGCCGACGCTGAATGATTATATGGAGGTGCAGCGAAAGCTCGCCAAAGAGTTTGGATTTCATGTCATCGACCTTTACAGCACGGGATTTATGGACTGCTCTGACAAGGCTTCATCAGATTTTTATCTGAGAGACGGACTGCATCCAAAGGATAACGGAAATATCGTGCTGGGAGAACATATTGCGGCGGAGCTGTCACTGTATTTTGGCGAGAAGGAAGTAGATAAATAGTGCTTTGAGAATATAAACTGTACAAATGGGGAACGATACAGGCATTGAGAAACGAAATGTAGGAGAACAGATCACGTGGAGATGATAAAGTGGGGAATACTGTTGGCTTTGGTGCTGCCAGTGCCGTTTTTTCTTGGTTTTATACCTGTAAAGCATATGAACCGCTTGCAAAAGACACCCGCAATGACGTATGTCTGCGGGTGGTTTGTGAGCTTTTTTCTGTTTGAGCTGACAGCGGTTCCATTTATTTTGCTGGAGCTGCGTTTTACAGTGCTGGTGATTGTTTATACCTGTATCGTTGCCCTTGTCCTGCTGCTCTCCCTTTGGCAGGGGCGGCAGCTCTGGCGGTGCTATTTAGAGGAGATACGGCAGATCACGGAAATGCCGCTGCATGTAAAGCTGGGGTGGTGTGTCTTTTTCTTGATCGTTTTATTCCAGATGGCATATGCGGTCGTGTATGAGTACTATGACGGGGATGATGCTTACTATATTGCGACGTCAGTGATCACCAATACCTTTGACACGATGTACCTAAGAGACGCCTACACAGGATATATCTATCCGCTTGATGTCAGACATGCCTTCTCACCGACGCCAATCTATCAGGCGTGGCTGTCGAGGCTGAGTGGTATCGCGCCGGCAGTTGTGGCACACAGCGTACTTGCGCCGGTCTGGCTGGGATTTATGTACTGTGTGTATGGGCAGATTGCGAGCAGGCTGTTGTGGAATCGGAAGAACTACAAGCCCATTTTTATGATCTTGCTCGCAATATGGTTTATGTATGGCAACATATCACTGTACACGACAGAGACCTTTGCCATGACAAGAATCTGGCAGGGAAAGGGACTGATGGCGGGCATGGTTCTTCCTGCGATGTTTCTTTGCCTGTTATATCTGGCGCAGGAGAGTGTCAGCCAGGGGATGTGGCTGTTGTTTGTCTGCGTATGTCTTTCAGCGGTCTTTGCGACGAGTGTAGCTTTTATGGTGATTCCCACCATTACTGGGATTGCGTCTGTGATGATCGGCATCAAGAAAAAAAGCATTCGGTATGGCGCTGATCTGTTTCTGTGCTGTGTTCCCTGTCTGCTGCTCGCAGTGTGCTTTTTTATCGTAAGGTAGGAGAAATATAATGTTGGATGAGTTGGTTGCGGCCACAAAAGCGGTCGTCGAAGATGTCCTGTTATATAATGGAAACAGTTTTTTGATTCCTCTGTTTTTGATCGCATTATGTTTTCTGTGGGGAATGGAGAAGGACAGGAAGGTGCGTGTCGTGCTGCTGTATCTCGTGGCGGCACTTGGCATAGTATTCTTATGCCCTGTCTATGCATGGATTGGGATGAAGATCGACGAGGATGTCTATTACCGTGTTCTGTGGTCGCTGCCGATGGGGCTGCTGGTGTGCTACAGTGTCGTGAGGCTGATGGCACATTTGAAGCGGTTTGGCACAAAGGCATTGATATTTCTCATGGCAGTTTTGGTGATCTTGATCAACGGAGATCTCGTCTATACCAAGACATTGCATTTCAAGGCGGTCAATGCATATCATATTCCCCAGCAGGTAATAGATGTGGCAGACGCCATTCGACTGGACAATTATAAACCGATCGCAGTCCTGCCCGCAGAGCTGCTGCCGTATCTGAGACAATATACAGCGGATATACTCACACCTTATGGCAGAAATATGATGGAGCCTGCTTGGAATTTTCAGAATGCACTCTACGATGCGATGGAGGGCGATCAGAATATCTATGATGTGGCAGAGGTAGTGCGTTGTGCACGCAACGAGCAATGTGCGTTTGTTGTGTTGTCTAGCGGCAAACAGATGCGCGGAAGCATGGAGGAGCAGGGATATTTTCTGTTTCGTTTTGTGCAGGGGTATTTTATCTATATGGATTACAATTACTATTGGGTATATAAGGAACAAGGGCTTCTTGACGCGGATGTGATCGAGGCAGGGGGCTGAGGAGGCGCAGCGGGGTGTAATGAAGGGACTCAACAAATTAAAGAATGTGCTGATGCTACAGGGCGTAATTGTCCTCTATTCCGTTTCGAGTGTGATGTCTAAGGAGGCGTCTGGCAGCGGCGGTGATATACTCCGTTTTCTGTTCTTTTTTGGGATGGAGTTTGTGATGCTAGGCGTGTACGCGATATTGTGGCAGCAGATGATCAAGCGCTTTGAGCTTTCTGTGGCATATGCCAACCGCTCGATGGCGGTGGTGTGGTCGATGGTGTGGGCAGTGGTCTTTTTTCACGATACAATTACCATACAGAATATTCTTGGCGTATTGCTGGTGGTAATAGGGACGTGGATTCTTAATACAGGAACGGAGGAAGACACAAATGTTTAACAGGTATGCGGCGACGATGCTGTTCTCGGTGATGATCGCTTCTGTGTCACAGGTACTGCTCAAGAAAAGCACGTTGAACGCACATCGTTCGGTGGTGGGTGAATATCTAAATAAGTATGTTCTTGGCGGTTATGGGCTGCTGATGATGTCCATGCTTCTGACAGTTTATTCCTACAGCGGTCTGGCGTACAAGCATGGACCTGTCATTGAATCGCTGGGAAATGTCATGGTGCTGGTGTTAGGGTATTTTGTCTTTGGCGAGAAGATCAGCATTCGAAAACTGGTGGGCATAGTGTGTATCATGGCGGGGATATTTGTTTTTAATCTGTAGGATTGGTAGTTTCGCTGCATTATGTGTGTTCGCGAATGGTAACGATGTCAGAATTTGTATTTGGATTTCGTGAAAAATAAGTTGAGCGATTGAAAGCGCTTTGTTATAATTGTTACGTAAATGTTAACGGTCGTTTCATACGGCAGAGATATAGCAGGTAAAGGAGGAGGCCGGACGGCGGAGAACAGGATGAAAGATAAGAGGGCATTTGGAGCGCATGGCAGAGATAAAAACGGAAGAAAAACAGGAAAATATACTGATGAATATATAGAAGGTTTGTATGAGGAATACGAGGAATCACTGTATGAGGAGTACGAGGAGGAACCAAATGACAATGAGGAAGATGTAACTTCCGATGATGACTTCGATGAAGAAGATGAGTATATTGTCGCTTATTCTAGTGAGAATGCGGTGGTCGGGGCATATACTTCCGATGAAATGCAGGAATACGCGGAGGAGTACAAGGAGGCACAGGAGTCTATAGCATACGGAGCGTATGAGGAATACGAAGAGGAGCATGATGAGACCGAACCGTATGAGGAGTACGACGAGGTGGACTCGTATGAGGAATACGAAGAGGAGCATGATGAGGATCGTGCTGAATTGTATGAAGAATACGAGGAAGAGGATGAAGATCGTGCTGAATTGTATGAGGAATACGAAGAGGAGCATGATGAAACCGAACCGTATGAGGAATACGACGAGTACGACGAGATGGAATCCTATGAAGAGTACGATGAGGAGCAAGAGTGTGATAATGCTGGAGCGTATGATCAGCAGATGTTCGTAGAATCAGATGAGTGCGATGCCGCAGAAGCATATGAGGATTCTCAGGGATACGACGCTGCGGAGACACTGTACAACACGAAAGAAATCAATATCGAGACTTATGTAGCGGAGGATTATGCGGAGGATACAGAGAGCTATTATGAGTGTGCAGAGGACGCATACTATGATGAGGAGGGCGGATATTACGAGTCGGACGAGTATTATGATGATGAGTACTATGAAGACTATAATGAGGACACTTTTGATATAGCATATGGAGCTTATGAGGAGGACTACGCAAATGATCCTGCATCGTTTGGCGCCGATGCAGCAAAGCAACCGCTCAGTTTTATGGCGGCGATTAAGGAACGGCTGCATCACCTGACTGCATTTGATGCAATCCTTGCATCCACTGGTGTTGTTCTTTTGGTGGCGGCAATTGTTATTTTTAATATATTTATGCAGTCTCGTGCGCTCGATAAACAGATTACAGCGCTTGTACCGCTAGGAAGTACGCTTAAGGATATGGGCGTTGCGGGGGAGGACGGGCTGCTTGCTATGTCGAATGCTGCGCTGTCAGGAGCCTTTGTGCAGGATGCGAGCACAGAGGAGTCTTCCAGCACAGAGGAGGAGTCTACAGAACCGATGGCATCTGGGAAGGTGAATGTCAGCTTTGTGTCAGTGGAGAAAGATTTGAAGATTCGCTTCACGGATGAATACACAGGGGAGCTTATTACAGGAACTGCCTTTGAGGTGACATTGACTAGCTCAAAGGGAAAGAAGCTTGTGCTCACAGACGATGATATGGATGGAATTATCTATGCGCAGAATGTGAATGCAGGTGTGTTTGATGCGATTATCACCTCTACAGAGAAGTATACTTTTCCGACCATCGCGCAGCAGGTTACAGTAAAGGACAAGGTTGAGTATGTAGTCATCAATGTGCAGGATGAGGTCAAGACAGAGAAGCAGATCAATGTAGCGGCGGAGGACACCGAGAAAAATGACGCTGCCGCGGAGGCGGAGGTGCTCAAAGATACTGTGGAGTGGGTGGAGTCCACCAAAACGCCTGTGAGTGGTACAGAGAGCTATCTGCTGGTGGATCAGAATACAATCGCAGACCCTTCACAGACATCGAAGGCTGCGGCGAGGATGCTGTTTGATACGTTGAATGTGTCCTTAGACAAAACCGAGGTGACATTGAGTATCGGGGCGAGCACGGAGCTAAAAGGGACAGAATTCTCGGACACCAAAGAGGGTGATATCGAGTATCAATACACCGCGGCGTGGAAGAGCTCTGACGAGACGGTAGCGTCTGTGGACGGCGGAAAGGTGAGTGCCAAAGCCGCAGGAACAGCAGTGATCACCTATACTGTCACCAAAAAAACGATCACGACGACAACGGAGTCCAAAGAACCTACCGAGGAGATCCTAGATATTTCTGTGGAGGACTATGAACAATTATCGGATGAGGAAAAAGGGAACTGTACACCGATCAAGGATGATGCGGAACAGATTGTAGGCTATACGTACAAGAAGGTGACAAAGGCTCAGTCAGAGGAGAAGAAAAGTGAGACAACAGAGAGTGCAAGCGCGGAATGTACGATCACAGTCGAGGATACATCTGTGTCTGCCGAGATTGTTTCGGGCAGTCTTACGTTGAAAAAGAGTGCAGATAGTTGTGCTGTTGGTGAGACATTGACTATTAAGCCAGAAAAGCTCGTGTATACGAAGCAGGACGACAGCACAGAGACGATCAAAGAGAAATTCCCGCCGATTGAGTGGGAAAGCGGTGATAAGTCTATTGCCACGGTCGCATCGGACGGTGTTGTGACTGGTGTGAAAGCTGGAAAAGTGCATATTACGGGCAAAGTTACAGGGATTCAGGATGCTTATGGCAGAGAACTAGAGATTGTAAGCAGTGTAGAGGTTGAGATTTTGGAAGGCGCGTCAGAGAAAGAATTGTCCATCTCGCTCGACCGGACAAGTGATGTATATCTTGCGGTGGGCGGCACGACGACCCTTGTGGCGACCGTGACGAATTACAAGAGTGACGAGGGCGTCACATGGGAGACCTCTGACAAGAAGGTGGCGACCGTGGACGAGAAGGGCGTTGTGACGGGTGTTGCGCCGGGAAGTGCTACCATCACAGCTTCGACCAAGGAGAAGGACGCGCAGGACAAGCCAAAGAAAGCGACCTGTGTTGTGACGATCAATTCCAATGCAAACTCCGATACAACCACCAAACTCAAAGATAAGAATGGAAACCAGATTTATATCAAAAATGCAGACGGCACTTATCAAGAAGCGGTCTATGCAGACTACTATAACCAAACGGAGTTTTATATTGCAGCACAGCCCCAGTATATCTATACAGGGTGGCAGACGATAGACGGCAAGACTTATTTCTATGACAAAAACGGTAATGTTGTGACTGGAACACAGATTATCCAAGGCGTTACATACAATTTCGGCACAGACGGTGCGATTGCGACAACTGTCAATGGATCGACATTTGGCATCGATGTATCAAGGCACAACGGAACGATTGACTGGAAGGCTGTCAAGGCATCCGGCGTAGACTATGTCATTATACGCTGCGGCTACAGAGGTTCCCTGACGGGAGCACTGATCGAGGATCAGTCGTTTCGGACGAACATCAAGGGCGCTACGGCGGCTGGCTTAAAGGTTGGTGTGTATGTATTCTCTCAGGCGATCAATGAGGTTGAGGCGGTCAAGGAGGCGTCACTTGCGGTGAGTCTTGTGAAAGGATATAATCTCACCTATCCGATTTTTATTGACACGGAGTCCAGTGGCGGCAGGGCGGACAAGATCGACAGGGCGACACGGACCGCAGTGGTCAATGCGTTTTGCCAGACAGTTGCAAGCGCGGGATACAAACCGGGAATTTATGCATCAAAAACATGGTTTGAGGACAAACTGAATATGGGTGCGATCGGCAATTACAAGATCTGGCTCGCACAGTATTCCACTGCGCCGACCTACAAAGGCAGATACGATATGTGGCAGTATTCAAGCAAGGGAACAATCAGCGGAATCAGCACCAAGGTGGATTTGAATTACAGTTATTTAGGATATTAAAGCATTCGAAGCTGGAATAAGCGGACAGAAGCATATAAGGGTTGCAATATTGGTAAATTTAGGATAAAATAGTGCAATAATAAAGATTTCGGAGGTAAGGATTGAATGAGGACTTATTTGGTGACTGGCGGTGCTGGTTTTATTGGATCGAATTATATTCACTATATGTTTCAAAAATATGACAACGAGATTCGAATCATCAACGTGGATGCGCTGACGTATGCGGGGAATCTCGAGAATCTCAAAGAGATTGAAGACAGAGAGAATTATACTTTCATCAAGGCAGATATCACAGACAAGGATGCCATCGCAAAGATTTTTGCGGAGAATGACATTGACAGGGTAGTACACTTTGCCGCTGAGAGTCATGTGGACAGAAGCATCAAGAACCCGGAGATTTTTGTGCAGACAAATGTGCTAGGCACCGCGGTGATGCTCAACTGCGCCAAGGCGGCATGGGAGCTTCCAGACGGCAGCTTCAAGGAGGACAAAAGGTTTCTGCATGTCTCGACAGATGAGGTGTACGGGTCTCTTGAGGAGGATGGCGGATACTTCTATGAGACAACGCCCTATGCGCCACACAGTCCCTATTCAGCGAGCAAGGCGTCCTCGGACATGCTGGTGAAATCCTATATGGACACCTATAAGTTCCCGGCAAATATCACAAACTGTTCCAATAATTATGGACCATATCAGTTCCCGGAGAAGCTGATTCCACTGATTATCAACAATGCGCTGCACGGCAAGAGTCTTCCGGTGTACGGGGACGGCAAGAACGTGCGCGACTGGCTCTATGTCGAGGATCACGCAAAGGCGATTGACATGGTGCAGGAGAAGGGCAGATTGTTTGAGACATACAATGTAGGCGGGCACAATGAAAAGCAGAATATAGAGATCATTCAGATTATCCTTGAGACACTCCAAGAGCAGCTTGGCGATGATGACCCGCGAAAGAAGCTGGTATCTAAAGACCTGATCACCTATGTGGAGGACAGAAAGGGACATGACAGACGCTATGCCATCGCACCAGACAAGATTAAGGTGGAGATTGGCTGGGAGCCGGAGACGATGTTTAAGGATGGCATTCGTCAGACAATCAAGTGGTACTTTGAGCATGAAGACTGGATGAAAAATGTGACAAGCGGTGATTACCAGAAATATTATGCAGAGATGTACAAGTAATTGAACAGGATAACAAGACAGGGAACGTCTGTACCGAGAAGGTATGGCGTTCCCACTTTGGCGTAAAGTTGTGAAAGGAAAAAGGTATTATTAATATGAAAGGTATTATTTTAGCAGGCGGTTCAGGCACAAGGCTTTACCCGCTGACAAAAGCAATCTCGAAACAGATCATGCCGGTCTATGACAAACCGATGATCTACTATCCGTTATCGACGTTGATGCTTGCGGGGATCAGGGATATTCTCATCATCTCGACACCGCGCGATCTTCCGACGTTTGAGGAATTGTTCGGGACTGGAGAGCAGCTTGGGCTTCACATGGAATATGCGGTGCAGGAGCAGCCAAGAGGGCTGGCGGATGCATTTATCATCGGCGCGGAGTTTATCGGAACAGATTCTGTGGCGCTGGTGCTCGGCGACAATATTTTTTATGGGCAGAGCTTCTCGAAGCTATTGCAGCGCGTGGCTGCCAAGGAGAGCGGCGCTACGATTTTTGGTTATTATGTGCGGGACCCGAGGGAGTATGGCGTCGTCGAGTTTGACAAGGATGGAAAGGCAATCTCGATCGAGGAGAAGCCAGCACATCCGAAGAGTAATTATGCAGTGCCAGGCTTATATTTTTATGACAATGAGGTCGTTGAGATTGCCAGAAATGTAAAGCCATCTGCGCGCGGGGAGATTGAGATCACAAGTATCAACAATGAATACCTGCGGCGCGGGACACTGACGGTCGAGACGATGGGGCGCGGTTTTGCATGGCTTGACACGGGGAATCATGACTCACTTCTTGACGCTGCGGACTTTGTCTGTGCGTTCCAGAAGAGACAGGGATTGTATATTTCCTGCATTGAGGAGATTGCATTCAAGCGCGGCTTTATCACGAGAGAGCAGTTGTTAAAGCTCGCGGACCCGCTGATGAAAACGGATTATGGAAAATATCTTGTAGAGGTAGCCAATGGACTCTAAGGGGAAGAAAATCGGGATACTGTTTGTGTTGTGTACACTGCTTGTCGGGATGGCGGTGGTGCTGTTTGCGGGCTACAGCCGGCTGATGGGAAAAGAGGCAGATGCCTCTGCTGTAAGCAGTACAGAGAATGTCACGAAACAGATCATAGAAGCGGACGGAAAGGTGCATGGCGCAGATTTATCGGCATTTATGAAGGACAGCGCGTTCTTTGATGTGCAGACGTCTGGCAGCACTGGTCAGAATACATATGATGAGGTGGATGAGAACGGTGAGCCAGTGCGCAGTCTCACAGTGCTGGCAAGCTCTGTGGAGCGCGATATTCGTGTAAAGATTGTGGACGACAAAGGCGATGCAGTGCTGGGGCAGGAGTTTGCCGTGGAGGTCGCAGACACGGGGGTATATGTGGATGAGGACAAGGACGGTGTGATTTTGATCTCGGATATCAAACCGGGAGAGTACAAGCTGTCATTGGGTGAACAACCAGGGTTTAAGGTTCCGGCGTCACCTGTCAATGTCAGGGTGAAATCCATTGTGTCCTACACGGTCATCGATGATATTGACTTTTTCGTACATGCAGAGTCCGAGATTGATTTCCTAAAGGAGGACACAAAGGACAAGAAGATCGACAGAGAAGATGAGGATGACACGCAGTACAAGGCACTTCTCGACATGGAGGAGGAGCGCGACAATGCGGTGCAGCTAGGCATAGATGTATCCAAGTGGAACGGAGAGATCGATTGGGAGGTTGTGAAGGCAGAGGGCGTAGATTTTGCTATCATACGGTGCGGCTATAGAGGTTCTTCTTCTGGCTGGCTGATCGAGGACCCGTATTTCTATAAAAACCTGACAGGTGCTAAGAAGGCGGGCATCAAGGTAGGGGTCTATTTCTTTACGCAGGCAACCAATCTGGTCGAGGCGGTCGAGGAGGCGAGTATGGTGGTGTCTCTGATTGGCGAGACAGCGATCGACTATCCTGTGTTTATCGACACGGAGGGCGCTGGCGGAAACGGCAGAGCAGACAGCCTGGACCCGGGAACGAGGACGGCTGTGGTCAATGCGTTCTGCCAGACGATAAAGAACGCGGGACTCGATGCGGGCGTGTATGCGAGCCGCAACTGGTACTTGAACAATCTCAATCTGGATGAGATGGATGCGCCGAATATATGGCTGGCAGAGTACAGACAGACACCGGAGTATGAGGGCCGCTATGATATGTGGCAGTACACATCGAGCGGTGCTGTGGCTGGAATCGAGGGCAGAGTGGATCTCAATGTCAGCTATCTGGGAATTGATTAAATATCAATGCAAAGTCTGCAATCGGCTGCATGGGGAATGCGGCTGCTTTGCGGTAAGTATTTCATTAAATTAATTATATATAGAAAGGAATCATGAAAAAATGGGAAAGATTACAGTAGAGGAATGTGTCGCGGATGGTGTCGTCATCGAAGGGCTGAAGGTGATTACACCGCAGGTATTTGGCGACAACAGAGGGTATTTTATGGAAACTTATAATTACAATGATTTTAAGGAGGCAGGCATCGATCAGGTGTTTGTACAGGACAACCAGTCCGCATCCAAGCGGGGCGTGCTTCGGGGACTTCATTTTCAGAAAGAGTTTCCGCAGGATAAGCTTGTCCGTGCAGTGCGCGGCGAGGTGTTCGACGTGGCAGTGGATTTGAGAGAAGGGTCCGCGACTTTCGGAAAATGGTATGGTGTCCTCTTGTCTGAGGAGAATAAGAAACAGTTTTTTGTTCCCAAGAATTTTGCCCATGGTTTTCTGGTTCTGTCAGAGTATGCAGAGTTTTGTTATAAATGTACAGATTTTTATCATCCCAATGACGAGGGAGGAATCTTGTGGAGCGATCCTGACATTGGCATCAAGTGGCCAATCCCGGAGGGCATGGAATTGATATTTTCGGAGAAGGACCCGAAGTGGGGCGGCATAAAGGATTTTAGACGATGAGAAAAGGGTTATCCAAGACAACGGTCAAGCTGCTTGTAACACTTGCAGCGGCAGTGCTTGCGGCGATCATCATCATCCATCACAATCCGCTTGCGGATTCACAGGAGGAGACGGTCAAGAAGGTGATCGCATGTCTCATCATTGTCGGTGCGATGACAATTTTTTATCGCTTTTACGACCGGCTGGTTTCCCTGCCGGTCGAGCTGTGGCAGTCGAGGCAGCTTATCTGGAAGCTCTCAAAGAATGATTTCAAAAACCGCTATGCAGGTTCCTATCTGGGGCGTGTGTGGGCGTTTACACAGCCAGTTGTCACAGTACTGCTGTACTGGTTTGTGTTTGGTCATGTGATGGGACAGGACAAGAAGGAGATATTGACTGTCGGCGTGGAGGCGCCGTATGTATTGTGGCTCACAGCAGGGCTGGTGCCCTGGTTTTATTTTAGTGAGGCGATCAATAACGGCACGACCTCCCTTTTGGAGTACAGTTATCTGGTGAAAAAAGTCGTGTTTAAGATCAGCATTATTCCGATTGTCAAGCTGATCGCGGCATCATTTGTCCATTTGTTTTTTGTGGCATTTATGCTGATTGTCTATTTTGTGTATGGTTATGCGCCGTCGCTCTATCTGCTGCAACTGCTTTATTATACATTCTGCATGTTTATGTTTGTGCTGGCGCTCAGCTATTCGACCTGTGCGATCGTCATTTTTTTCAGGGATTTGACGCAGATTATCAATATTATGTTACAGGTGGGGATGTGGGCAACGCCTATACTGTGGAACATTTCCATGTTGGATAAGAGTCCCATCTTACAGAAAATACTAAAGATCAATCCGGTGTTCTACATCGTGAACGGCTACCGGGATACGATGTTTGCGAAGAAATGGTTTTGGCAGGATTTCTACTCGACATCCTATTTTTGGATTGTGACCGTTGTATTTTTCGGGCTGGGTGCACTGATTTTTCGGAGGTTAAAGGTGCATTTTGCGGATGTATTGTAATGTGCTGAGGTTGTAGATGGGAGAAACGATGGGAGACAAAGGAGACAAAATAAAAGAAAACAGAGAGACTGCGATCGCGGTGGAGAATGTCTGCAAGGTATACAAGCTCTATGACAAGCCGATGGACAGGCTCAAGGAGGCATTAAAGCTGACCAGAAAGCAGAAGTATCATGAGTCGCATGCGCTGTCGAATGTGAGCTTTGACATCAAGCAGGGGGAGTGTGTCGGCATCATCGGGACAAATGGTTCGGGGAAATCCACCATTTTAAAGATCATCACAGGGGTACTCAATCCGTCGAGCGGCAGTGTCAACGTCAATGGGCGCATCTCTGCACTTTTGGAGCTGGGAGCGGGTTTTAATCAAGAGTATTCCGGCATGGAGAATATCTATCTCAATGGCACGATGAATGGTTTTTCGAAGGAGGAGATAGACGCGCGCCTCCAGGATATTCTTGATTTTGCGGATATCGGAGACTATGTATATCAGCCGGTGAAGACGTATTCGAGCGGTATGTTTGTGCGTCTTGCCTTCTCGGTGGCGATCAATATTGACCCGGAGATTTTGATCGTGGATGAGGCGCTCTCTGTCGGAGATGTCTTTTTTCAGGCAAAGTGTTATCATAAGTTTGACGAGTTTAAGAAGATGGGAAAGACAATAATGATCGTGAGCCATGATTTGAGCAGCATTGCAAAATACTGTGACAGGGTGATCCTGCTCAATCAGGGCGTGAAGCTTGGGGAGGGGTCGCCCAAAGACATGATCGATGATTTCAAGCGCGTTTTAGTAGGGCAGTATGAGCTGCCGGAATCGAAGTCGGAGCAGAGTCTTTTGAATGATGCCGATGTGCAGGAGGCTGTGCAGACCCGCGCGGCAGTTCAGAAGCGCGCGCGGACACAGGATGCACAGGAGTCCGAGATGCTGGAGTATGGCACGCGGGAGGCTGAGATTGAGGAAATCTATCTGACGGACGACCGCGGTACGAGAACAAATGCCATTATCAAAGGGCTTTGCTTTAGTATTTATATGAGAGTGCGGTTCAGTCAGGATCTCCCAGCGCCGATCTTTGCCTTCTCGATCAAGACGGCGAAAGGCACGGAGATCACGGGCACAAATACGATGTTCGAGAAAGCGTTTTTGGAGCCGGTGAAGGCAGGTGCTGTCAAGGAGATTACTTTTACACAAAAAATGTCATTGCAGGGCGGTGAATATCTGATCTCGTTTGGGGTCACAGGCTATGAAGGAAATGATTTCAAGGTGTATCACAGGCTTTATGATGCGATTGATGTGACAGTGGTGTCCGACAAAAATACCGTGGGCTATTATGATATGGATTCCACGGTCGTAGTCAGGGATGCAGGCACATCATACTCAGATAAGATTATACCATATGCAAAGGTTCAGGGGGAGCAGTGAGGACAGATGGCGGACGATATACAGGCAAGAATGGAACGAATAGGAAATGTAGTACTGGATTATACGTACTATGAAGGGCAGGATTTTTATACGGACGGCGAGATTGAGGATGAAATGCTCGACATTGCGATGAACAATCCCGCAGCACAGTTTCCAGAGATCATCGAGGCGCGCAGGAGTTGGCCTGTTTTTTATCATTTTTCACCACTTAGAGCCAATATCATAGACTGGATACCGTTTCAAAAAACGGACAAGGTTCTTGAAATTGGTGCAGGCTGCGGTGCGCTTACTGGTGCGATCGCAAAGAGAGTCGGGCGTGTCACCTGTGTGGATTTATCGAGAAAGCGCAGTCTGGTCAATGCCTACCGTCATCGCGACATGGACAATATCACGATCATGGTCGGCAATTTTAAGGATATTGAGCCGCATCTTGACGACGATTATGACTATGTGCTGCTTATCGGCGTTTTTGAGTACGGGCAGGCGTATATTGGCGGGGCAACGCCCTATGAGGATTTTATGAAAATCTGCAATCGCCATCACAAGCCGGAGGGAAGCCTGGTGATAGCGATCGAAAATAAGTTTGGACTCAAATACTGGGCAGGCTGTCGAGAGGATCACCTGGGGACTTATTTCTCAGGACTAGAGGGATACCATGAGGGCGGATCGGCGAGAACCTTCACCAGACATGGACTCGAAAAGCTTCTCGCGTCGGCGGGCATTGCGTCGTATGCATTTTATTATCCATATCCTGACTATAAGTTTCCGACAACGATCTATTCCGACGCATATCTGCCAAAAAAAGGAGAGCTGTGTAACAACCTAAGAAATTTTGATAGGGAGCGGGTTCTTTTATTTGATGAAAAGCAGGTGTTTGACGAAATTATAGAGGAGGGAGAGTTTCCGCTATTTTCGAACTCTTATCTGGTGGTGGCGGGGGCAATTCCAGAAGTTCTCTACACAAAGTTTTCGAATGACCGGGTGCCGAGGTGGGCTATCCGCACGTCGATTGTCGGGAGAACACCGGAGTCTTTGCATGTGGAGAAGCAGCCCGACACGGAGGCGGCTTGCAGGCATCTGCTGAATACGATGCACGCGTATGAACAGCTCTCCAAGCGCTACGAGGGGACAAAAATTGATATCAACAAATGCAGAATGATAGAGGCTGATATTCAAAACGGGCTTGCCTTCGAGTTCTGCAAGGGAAGAACGTTGGAGTCGCTCTTGGATGAATGTCTTGGGCGGGCGGATGTCGCAGGCTTTAAGGCGCTGATAGAGGAGTATCTGTACTGGCTTCACTACAATGAGGAGGTCTATGCCGTCAGCAATTTTGACTTTATTTTTCCGAATATTCTTGTGGATGGCGGAAAGTGGCATATCATTGACTACGAGTGGACCTTTGACAAGCATATTGATGCAATGGACATCGCGTTTCGCGCCTTTTATAACTACACGCTGGGCGGTGAGACGAGAAAGGCCTGTGAGGATCTGCTCATGAAGGATTTGCTGGGACTGTCGGAGAGTGCGGTCAAGGTGGCTGTCGCGGATGAGCGGGAGTTTCAACTGCGCATCACAGGCAGTCGTGCATCGGCGGAGCGGATGCGGGAATTGATCGGGAATAGAGCGTACGCGCTGGACGGGATGCTAAAGTATTGCAACCATGCAGATATACAGTTCGTCGCACAGATTTTTGTGGACTACGGGGAAGGGTTCAGCGAGCAGGATTCTGTCAAGCTGCTGGATTGTTATCGCAGGGAGCGCTATCTCACACTTTCGTATGATATTCCAGCGGGGGCTGAGAGGGTGCGGATTGACCCTTGTTCCTTTGCATGTGCGATAGAGCTGAACAAGATACAAGTGAACGACAGAGTCTATACGACAGAAGACATCGAGGTGAATGGAGCATGGCAGGCGTGCGGATACATCGTGTTTGACAATGGAGACCCCAATTTTGTCATTCAGGTAACGGGCGGCGGGCATCTTGTGGTAGATATGGATGTGTTAGAACTTCCACAGCCGCTTGCAAGCCAGCTTGTGCAGGAGGCGTCCAAAGAGGATTTGGTAACGAGAACGAAATCATTTCTAAAGACCAGACTCAAAGATCGGGGGTAGTGTGAACCTGATCAGAGAATCCGCTGAGGCGGGTGAACGGGGGATTGTATGTTAGGGAAGATAAAGGATGCCATACAGGGCAGATTGTACAAAAAGTGCATCGAGGAGTACGAGCGGGAGCTGCGCTGTCAGACAGAGCCTTACTTGGTGTGGGTGAGGGAGACAGAGCAGGGCGGTCCTGTATCGACAAAGAATGCCGTTGGTATCGTGTGTATGGAGCAGTGCGGAAGAGATTTTTCTCTCGCTGCATTCAAGCAGGATTACATCTTGTTTGTGTCGGAGGCGGGCAGACTTGCAGACTGGGCAGCCGGTGAGATTGCACAGTATTTTGAGGTACATCAGGATGTCGATATCGTCTATGCGGATGAGGATACCTGGATGCTGCCAGCGGAGCAGGTATTGTCGGCAGATGAGAGTGCGCACAGGATTTTTCCGTGGACAAAACCGATGTGGTCGCCGGACACGCTGCTTTCCTTTCTTTATTTTGGCAATGTCTTTGCGGTACGCAGGGCGGCATTTGCGGCGCAGGAATGGCTTGGAGAGGACGACTATCGCAAAAATATTTATGATTTTGTGCTGAGGGCGTCCGAGGGAGCGCACTCTCCCGAACATCTTGAGAAAATTTTATTTCATGCGTACAGAACTGGGAAGAACCGGGCTGATATCGAGGACACACTCATGCATGAGACGGATTTTATCGGTGTGGGCGCTGTGTATGATTCTATTCGGGAACGTGCATTTGCAAGGCGGGGTGTCCAAGCGAAGATGGTGTTGGATGCGGCGACAGGCATTTCGTATCCGATTTATGGACTGCCAGACACGCCGCTTGTCAGCATTGTCATTCCCTCAAAGGATAACCCGGACGCATTGATGCAGTGCATTCGCTCGATAGATGCGCATACGGCGTATCCCAATTATGAAATCATTGTTGTGGACAATGGCAGCACAGAGAGTGTGCGCAGTATTCTGGAAGCATTCAGAAAGGAATGCCCGTTTGAGTATCTTTATCAGCCGATGGCGTTCAACTTTTCACGGATGTGCAATATTGGTGCGCAGCATGCAAAGGGAACATATCTGCTGCTGCTCAATGATGATATGGAGGTTTTAGAGTCCTCGTGGCTGACAAGAATGGTTGGTCAGGCATCACTCGAGCATGTCGGTGCAGTCGGTGCAAAGCTTTTATATCCGAAAACGACCTTAATCCAGCATGTTGGAATCACCAACACCATCTCTGGACCTGGTCATAAGCTGAAACTGCTGGATGATAACGAGTCCTATTATTATGGAAGAAACCGCTTTGTGTATGACATGATTGGCGTGACGGCGGCGTGTCTTCTGATGCGCAAGGCGTGTTTTCTGTCAATGGAAGGGCTGTATGAAGGGCTTGCGGTGGCGTACAATGACGTGGATCTGTGCTTTAGGCTGCATGGCAGAGGACTGTACAATGTCCAGCGAAATGATGTGGTGCTCTACCACCACGAATCATTGAGCCGCGGTGATGATCTTAAGGACGAGCGGAAGCTAAAGCGCCTGACGGCGGAGAAGAATGCACTGTACGACAGACATCCGGCACTGTACAGGCACGATCCCTTTATCGGGACACTGCTAAACAGCGGAGATCCTGAGTATAGCTGCCGCTGGCTTGAGGGATATGAGTTGTCTGGCGCTGCCGGCTCGACCCCGCTTCTGGCGCAGGAGGGCAGGCTGCCAGCGCCTGAGACGATGAACCAGGCGATCATGATATCGGTGGAGGAATGCGGCAGAGAGCACACCAAAGAGAGAAAGCCGTACTATCTGATTAAAGGATGGGCGTATGTGCCAGGTGCGGACAACGCGCGCTATGCGTTCAAAATCCTTCTGGTCAACAGTGCGGGCAAGGTGTGGGCGATGCCAGTACAAAAGCGGTATCGCAAGGATGTGGCAGCAATCCTTCCAGACGAGATGAATGTCGAGATGACAGGGTTTTGTAATTGGATTGCCAAGGGGGCGCTGCCGCCGGATACGTATGAGCTATGGATGACAGCGAAGGATGGCTGTTCCAGACAACGACTGTATCGAAGTATGGAGAAAAGGCTGACGGTTGAATGAGAGATAGAATGTATCAAGAAGAACTTTTTGCACAGAGAACTCCATATCTGCAATGGCTCAAAGGGCAGCAGGAGATGGAGCGGACGATGGACAGACCAGAGGCAGGGAAGCAGGTATGCGCGCTTCCCTTTTCTTCGTGTATGGATAGTGTGTCCGGCTATAGGGTTTTTCGTGCAGATACCATCTATTTATTTGTGCGGACAGGCGGCAGTCTGGCCAAAGGCGCAGAGACTATGATTGCGGAAATCTTTTCTCAGAGACCGGGGACTATGTTAGTCTATGCGGACGAAGATTACCGCGGCAGCCTGAGCGCGTTTTATGAGATGGATGGGAAGGCAGGAGAGGGCGGCCTGTATAGAGGTGCGCCATGGTTTAAGCCTGAGTTCTCGCCGGATACACTGAGTTCCTTTTTCTATCTGGGCAGCATTTTTGCGGTGCGGGGAGATGTGATTTTGCGGATGATAGATGTGCATGGAGACAGCATTGGCATCTATGAGCTGGTGTATTGGATTTTTATGGAGGTCCTGGCAGTGTGGCAGAGTCTGGCAGATACAGGGATTGTGCATCTTGCGAGGGTACTGTACACCAATGACTCTCTGGCGTCTGCGGCGCGGCTGGAATGTTCAGCGCACATAAAAAGTCTGTATGAATCGAAGGAACCAGTACAAGAACTGGTATCCATCATCATTCCAAGCAAAGACAATGCCAAAATACTACAGCGGTGTCTGGAAACACTGATGCAGAATACTATTTATGACAAGGGTGCGGTTCACTGTGAGATTATTATTGTGGATAACGGCAGCAGTCCGACACAGCGCCAGTATATCGCTGAGTTTATGGAAAAGGCAACGCACAGGCAGCCAGACTTTACATTTTTATACCTGTATGAAGAAAGTCCTTTTAATTTTTCTGCGATGTGCAACAGAGGGGCACAGGCAGCCACGGGCAGATATCTGCTGTTTCTCAATGACGATATCGAGGTGCTAGATACAGAGGAGGGCGGCAGATGGCTTGCGCGTATGATGGCATATGCGCGCAGGCGGCATGTGGGTGCAGTCGGTGCAAAGCTGTATTATCCGCTTGTTCCGGCGGATAGTGGGTGCTACAGAATACAGCATACAGGAATCACAAATATGGGAATTGGTCCGGCGCACAAGCTTGGCGGTATGACGGACACAGGAAGCCTGTATCATGGGCACAACACGATGAACTATGACATGCTCGCAGTCACGGCGGCGTGTATGATGGTCAGAAAAAGCGTGTTTGACGAGATGGGGGGATTTGATGAGTCCCTTGCGGTGGCGTACAATGATGTGGCGCTCTGTTTTCGGCTGTATCAGTCCGGCTACTTTAATGTACAGGTCAATGAGGCGGTGCTGATTCATCATGAATCCCTCAGCAGAGGGCTGGACACTTCGCCGCAGAAGCGAAAACGGCTGGCGGAGGAGAAGGAGCGGCTGTATCAGCAGTATCCGGCATTCAGGGCATGGGATCCCTTTTATAGTCCGCATCTGGTACAGTGGAAACGCGATGTGGACTACAACACAAATTTTTTGTATGCATGTGACGAAATCGTTGTGCCTGAAAGTGTGCATGTATCTGAGCAAAGCAAAATTTTTCGCCAGCGCGGAAAATCTGGAATACTCGGGAAAATCAGGGATAGACTGACAGGGTATGATCTGTTGATGGCGCAGATCGACAGCATCGAGCAGGAGGAGCAGACCGTGACAGTCAACGGATGGTGCGTACAGAGGAACCGCAACAATGCAGGGATTTCCAGAAGGCTTTGTCTATGCAGCGTCAAACAGGTCTATATGTTTGAGATTCTGCCCAAACTTCGGGAGGATGTGGCGTCTGTCTTTGCGGCGGATGGCAGGACGGCAAATGTCGCGCTTTCAGGCATACAAGTGCGGTTTGAAAGAAATGGTTTGCAGCGGGGACGCTATCGGATAGCAATCTTGTTTCATGAAAGGCAGCTTCTGTGGGCAATGAACGGTAAGGGTGAGCAGATCGAGGTAGAAATTTAGATACCGGAAAGGTGTGGAGTGTCATGGCAAATGATAATTTTGACAATCTTGGCAGGGAACAGAATAAGGAAGTGCACGATGTGCAATTCTATAAACAGGCGTATGAACAGGAAAAGGCGCGCGCGGCGTCCCTCGCAGGACGGCTTGCGGATGCGAAGAATGAGGCGGATTCTTTGCAGTTTCAGTTAGACCGCATCAAAAATAATCCCTTGTGGAAGGCGTCAAAGCCGCTGCGTCAGACGATGCACTGGGGGCTTCGCAATTACAGGCGCGTGCGCAACCTGGGCGGTCCGAAGGGGATTGTCAGAAAATTAAAACAGAAAAAAATCGAGGCGGAGGCGAAAAAACTCCACGGAACAGCGAGCTTTCCCACACCGGAGCAGGCAGCACAGCAGCGAAATGCCAAATTTGACAAAATGGTCAAGATCAGTATCCTGGTGCCGGTCTACAATACCCCGCTCAATTTTCTCAATGAGATGATCGAGTCTGTGATGAACCAGACCTATCAGAACTGGGAGCTGTGTCTGGCGGATGGGTCTGACGATGCGCATGAGCGTGTGGGCGCGCGCTGTCAGGAATACAGGGAGAAGGACAAGCGCATTGTCTATAAAAAGCTTGCAGAAAACGGCGGCATCGCCGCGAACACAAATGCGTGTTACACGATGGCTGCCGGGGAATATATTGGTCTGTTTGACCATGATGATGTGCTGCATCCGTCCGCATTGTACGAGTATGTGAAGGTGATCAATGAGCAGGGTGCGGACTATATCTACTGTGACGAGACGACCTTTAAGGGCGAGAGCATCAACAACATGATCACGCTGCATTTCAAGCCTGATTATGCGCCGGACAATCTCAGGGCGAACAATTATATCTGCCATTTTAGCGTATTTTCGCGCAAGCTCCTCGAGGGTACGGAGCTTTTTCGCAGCGGTTTTGACGGCAGCCAGGACCATGATATGATCCTGCGGCTGACCAGCAGTGCCCGAAAGGTCGTGCATGTGCCGAAGCTTCTGTATTACTGGCGGTCGCACAAGGCGAGTACAGCGAGCGATATCAGTGCAAAACCCTATGCCATCGCGGCGGCGAAGGGCGCAGTGGCAGACCATTTGGCGCGGAGCGGCTTCAAGAATTTTGAGATCAAGAGCACGCGGGCATTTGATACAATCTTTGAGATCAAGTATGAGATTTTGAGTGAGGACAGAATCTCAATCCTGATACCGAACAAGGATCATGTCGAGGATTTGAGACGCTGTATCGATTCCATTCGGGAGCGCAGCACGTATGGAAATTATGAGATTATCGTGATCGAAAATAACAGTGCGGACAAAGCGGTGTTTGATTATTATAACACGCTGAAAGAACAGAAGGACATAACGGTTGTCACATATTCGGGCGCATTCAACTATGCAAAGCTCAATAATTTTGGAGCGGGCTTTGCGACGGGAAAATATCTGTTGTTATTAAATAATGACACGCAGGTGATCTCGATGAACTGGCTCGAGGCGATGCTGATGTACGCACAGCGGCCCGATGTGGGGGCAGTCGGTGCAAAGCTCTATTATGGGGACCGGACGATTCAACATGCAGGAGTCGTCATCGGGCTTGGCGCACACCGGACGGCAGGCCACACACATTATAAAATCAACTATGACAATCTCGGCTATATGGGGCGGCTGTGCTATGCGCAGAATGTGTCAGCGGTGACAGGCGCCTGTCTGATGGTCCGCAAGAGCCTGTACGATGCGCTTGGCGGGCTTGATGAGACGTTCGCCGTGGCACTCAACGATGTGGATTTCTGCCTGCGCATCCGGGAGAAAGGCTATTTGAATGTATTCACGCCGTTTGCGGAGCTGTATCATTTTGAGTCAGCGTCGCGTGGCAGTGATCTTGTGGATGAGGAGAAGGCGGCGCGGTACGAGACGGAGTCAGCGCTGTTTCGCGAGCGGTGGAAGGAGCAGCTCGCGAAGGGAGACCCGTATTACAACCCGAATTTTTCACTCGATCACAGTGACTATTCAATGAGGGTTGACTATTCATAAAATTGAATTAAATTTGGTTAAATTTGCTTATAATCTTGAAAAATTTCCAATTTTTTGGTTTAATGGATATGGAACGTAGTGCAAAATGACAACGCACTGAATTAAATGAATTTATATGGAGGTAGCAGTATGGGTTTTATGGATGAATTTAACTTCTGGCTCAATGATGATTACTTTGACCAGGCAACAAAGGACGAGCTCTTAAAGATTAAAGACAATGAGAGCGAGATTGAAGAACGTTTTTACAAGGAGCTTGAATTTGGTACTGGTGGTCTCAGGGGTGTGATTGGTGCTGGTACAAACCGCATGAACATCTACACTGTGAGAAAGGCATCACAGGGGCTGGCAAACTATATTATAAAAGCGAACGGACAGAAAAAAGGTATTGCTATTGCCTACGATTCACGATTCATGTCACCTGAATTTGCAGATGAGGCAGCGCTTTGTATGGCTGCAAACGGCATTAAGGCTTATGTGTTTGAGTCTCTTAGACCGACACCGGAGCTCTCTTTTGCGCTGAGGACACTCGGCTGTATCTCAGGAATTGTCATTACTGCGAGCCACAACCCGCCTGAGTACAATGGCTATAAGGTATACTGGGAGGACGGCGCACAGATCACAGCGCCCAAGGACAAGGATATCATCGGCGAGGTGAAAGCGGTTACAGACTACCACACCGTGAAGACGATGGACAAGCAGGAAGCGATCAATGCTGGCTTGTATCAGGTGATCGGCGAAGAGATTGACGATGCATACATGGCAGAGTTAAAGAAGCAGATCATCCATCCCGATGTAATCCAGGCGGTTGCGGATGATATCAAGATTGTGTATACACCGCTGTGCGGCACAGGCAATAAGCCGGTGAGAAGGATTCTGTCTGAGCTTGGCTTCAAGAACGTATATGTTGTTCCTGAACAGGAGAATCCAGATCCGAAGTTCACGACGCTGGATTATCCGAATCCAGAGGACCCGAAGGCATTTACATATGCCTTAAAGCTTGCGAAGGAAAAGAATGCGGACATTGTGCTTGCGACAGACCCGGATGCAGACAGACTTGGCATCTATGCACTGGATACCAAGAGTGGAGAGTACAAGGCATTTACAGGAAATATGTCTGGAATGCTGATTGCAGAGTACATTTTGAGAGAGCGCAAGGCCACAGGGACAATGCCAGAGAATCCAGCGCTTGTCACCACGATCGTGACAACAAATATGACGACACCGATCACAGACGCGTATGGCGTGAAGCTGATCGAAGTGCTCACAGGCTTTAAGTTCATCGGCGAGCAGATCAAACTGTTTGAGCAGACAGGCTCCAACAACTATGTGTTTGGTCTTGAGGAGAGCTATGGCTGTCTTGCAGGAACGCACGCAAGGGACAAGGATGCCGTCGTTGCGGTAATGTGTCTGTGTGAGGTTGCTGCATGGTGCAAGAAGAACGGAAAGACCCTGTATGACATGATGCTTGAACTTTATGAGAAGTACGGATATTACAAAGAGACACAGTATGCGATCACGATGAAGGGCATCGATGGCTCTAAGCAGATTGCTGCTCTGATGGATAAGTTCAGGAGTAATCCGCCTAAGAAATTTGGCGAGCTTGGCGTTGTGCGTGTAAGGGATTATGAGAATGATGTGATCACGGAGCTTGAGACAGGCAAGACCTATTCTACGGGGCTTCCGAAGTCCAACGTGCTCTATTTTGACCTCACCAATGATTCATGGTGCTGTGCAAGACCTTCTGGCACAGAGCCAAAGATTAAATTCTACATGGGCGTGAAGGGAACCAGCCTTGAGGATGCCCAGAAGAAGGTAGAGGATCTGACCAATGAGGTGAAGGCAGTCATTGAAGAATAATGGATGACGATGAAACCGGGCGGTTGGCACAAACCGTCTGGTTTCATTTCGTAAGAAATTGCAGGAATAATACGGGAGAAATTGCATGAAAAAATTATATGCACAGATTATGAAATTCGGTATCGTGGGTGTCATCTGCTTCGGTATCGACTATATTATTGGACTTTCAGTTATGAAAATGATCGTGAAACTGGGCGGCGATGAAGTGTTTAAAGCTGCGTCTATGGCAGGGTCCGCGCTGGGATTTACAGTTTCCGTAGTGATAAATTATATTCTTACTTTTAAGTTTGTCTTTGAGCGCAAGGGGGATCTTGACCGCAGGAAGGAATTTGCAGCATTTATCGTCCTGAGTGTGATCGGCCTGGGGTTGAACTCGTTGATTATCTGGGTCTGTGTGGGACCGATTTATGGCAATATCGCGTTTTTGCAGAGACTTTTGAATTATGATTTCGCATACACGGTGGCGAAGGTGATCGCGACAGCGATTGTGATGGTATACAATTTTATCAGCAGGAAGGTCTTTTTGGAAAAGAAAGATTCGCAGTAAAAATAGGACATGGGGGAAAGCGATGTCACTGGCACAGAATATCAAAAAAACAATTAACTACAGCAGAAAAAACGGGTATGGGGAGGCGGTTGTCGCGGCGTGGGAGCGCGTGACGGCAAAGTACTATGCAGATTATGATTACCGTGCGCCCGACACTGGAGAGCTGGAGAGACAGCGGGCGGACAGTCAGGCGTCAGCGCTCAAATTCTCAATACTTGTACCGGCGTACGAGACGCAGCGCGTGTACATGGAGGCATTGATTGAAAGCTGTATCGGACAGACATATGCAAACTGGGAGCTTGTCATCGCGGATGGCAGTGCCAGTGATGTAGTCCGCAAGGTAGTTGACAGCTATCAGGATACCCGCATTCGGTATGTGAAGCTGAAGGAAAATCACGGGATCGCGGAGAACACAAACCAGGCGATACGGCTTGCGACAGGGGATTACTATGGGCTGCTTGACCATGATGATCTGCTGACTGCCGACGCACTGTACGAGATGGCGTGCGCTGTCCGTGAGGGGATGCCGATACTCGCATATTCAGATGAAGATAAATGTGATGCGTCAGGAACGCATTTTTACGATCCGCATTTCAAGATGGATTTTAATCTTGATCTGCTGTTCACAAATAATTACATCTGTCACTTTATGGTGGTGCGTGCGGATGTGCTCAGAAAGCTGGAGATCAGAAAGGAGTACGACGGCTCACAGGATTACGATGTGATTCTCAGAATCGTGAGCAGCCTGCTGATCAAGGAAAAGGGAAACAAGGAGGCGCAGCCTGTCGAGGACTGTATCGTGCATGTGCCGAAGGTGTTGTACCATTGGCGCTGTCACGAAAATTCCACAGCGGACAATCCGCAGAGCAAGATGTACGCCTACGAGGCAGGGAAAAAGGCGCTGGTGGATTTTGCGCAGCGCATGGGCTGGAAGGTCGATGTGCGGCACAACAAGCATCTGGGATTCTACCGGATTGAGTACAGGGACAATGTGCTGACGCATCGGCCCGACGTGGCGGCAGTGGGCGGATTTGTCGCGCGGCATGGCAAGGTGGCGGCAGGTGTGTATAAAGGTCAGCCGCTGCTGTATGCGGGCTATATGAACCGCATGGATCTGTATCAGAATACAGAGGCGCTTGATCTCAGGAATATGGCGGTCAATAAGGCATATCAGGAGGTCTATGAGGCGGTTGTCGGACATCCATATGAGAGCACGCTGTGTACGGAGAAGAAGGAATTGCCGCACTGGCTACAGGAGCTAGAGCGCGCCGCAGACGGGGAGGCGCAATTGGCAAAGCTTGGTGAGGCGCTCGGCCGCCAGCTCATCGAAAAAGGGGGAAGACTGCTGCTTGACCCTGTGTGTGTGAGGAAATTGTGACAATGACAAAATCAACGATCGTGATACCAAACTATAATGGAATCAATTATATTCAATCCTGTCTGGAAAGTCTCTATGGCGGGACGACGAAGGAGATCGAGGTGATTGTGGTGGATAACGCCTCGACGGACGGCAGCATGGAGCTGGTGCGGGACCAGTTTCCGCAGGTGCGTCTGATTGTCAATGAGAAGAACATGGGATTTAGCTGTGCGGTCAATCAGGGAATCAGGAGCAGCAGGACACCATATGTCATTCTGCTCAACAATGATACGCGGGCAGAGTTTTCCTTTGTGCACGAGCTTGAGAAGGTGATGGACCACGATAGAGAGAAGAAAATTTTTTCCGCCTCAGCAAAGTTGGTGTCATTGTATGACAAGGATAAGGTAGATGACGCGGGGGATTATTACTGCGCACTTGGGTGGGCGTTTGCAAGAGGCAAGGGCAGACCGCCTGCGCGCTATGATCAGGACTGTGACATTTTTGCAGCGTGTGCGGGGGCGGCGATTTATCGCAGGGAACTGCTGGAAGAAAACAAAGTCGGACTGTTTGATGAAGAACATTTTGCCTATTTTGAGGATATTGACATCGGTTACAGGGCAAAAATTTATGGATATAGAAACAAATTTGCGGCAAACTCTATAGTATACCATGCAGGGAGCGCAACGAGCGGATCGCGGTACAATGCCTTTAAGACGAGGCTGGCATCGAGAAACAGCGTCTATCTGATCTATAAAAATATGCCGGCTTTGCAGCTTGTGCTCAACCTGCCGCTCCTTGTCATAGGATTTTTGATCAAAATGCTGTTTTTTGCCAGAAAAGGGATGGGAAGAGAGTATGTATTGGGACTGATTGGCGGAATCAGGCTTTCTATAAGCCCTTGCGGGAGACGGCACAAACAATGTTTTGACAGGCGCAGAATAGGAAATTACGTGTCGATACAGATAGAACTATGGAGAAATTTATTCAGACTTTTTGCATGAGCAAAAAATAAGTTGTACTTTTGGCTCAAATATTGTAGAATGAAATGAGTTAAATTCTTTCCATTGGAATAAAGGTGAGAAAATTGATAAGAGATCATCAGAAGTATTTTAATAAACTGCTGGTACTGCTCGATGCAATGGTCATAGCGGCTGCTTACTGGTTCTCTTGGTTTTTGTGGCTCAGCGGATATGTGAAGGAGAACGAACCCGGCATAGGTATTTTGTCAGTGGAGACGTACTTTGCCGCACTTGTTGCCATTGTGCCGGGGTATCTGATTTTGTACAATACGTTTGATCTGTATTCGTCAAAGCGTACTGCGAAGACGATATACGAGATCTTTAACATTATAAAAGCGAACACAGTGGGGCTTCTGGCGATCATGGTGGTGCTCTTTGCCATCAATATACCAGACTTCTCACGAGGTATGGTCGGTGTGTTCTATGGCATCAATATCATAGCGGAATCACTGATGCGCAAGTCTGTCAGGTATGGGCTTCGCAGGATGCGCAAGAAAGGCTACAATGTCAAGCACATCCTGCTGGTAGGATATTCGCGTGCCGGCGAAGAATACATCAATAAGATCAAGGCAAATCCCGAGTGGGGGTATGAGATATGCGGCATACTGGATGACCATGTTCCGGTGGGCGCTGTATATAAAGGCGTCAGGGTGACAGGCGAGATTGACGCGCTCCACACTGTCCTGACGGACAATCAGCTGGACGAGATCGGCATCACGCTCTCTCTGTCAGATTATGACAGGCTGGAGGCGATAGTCAATATTTGTGAAAAGTCAGGGGTACACACCAAATTTATCCCCGACTATAACAGCGTGATACCGAGCAGACCCTATCTGGAAGATCTGGATGGGCTTGCGGTGGTCAACATCCGAAGGGTGCCATTGAACAATATGGCAAATATGCTGATCAAGCGTCTGGTGGACATTGTGGGTGCATTGGCAGCGATAGTCCTGTGCTCCCCCTTTATGCTGACGGCTGCTATAGCGGTGAAAGCGACAAGCAGGGGACCGCTGATTTTTAAGCAGGAGCGTGTAGGGCTGCACAACAAGCCCTTTCAGATGTATAAATTTCGAAGCATGGAAGTTCAGAATGATGCCGATGAGAAGAAGGGCTGGACGGTCAAAAATGATCCCAGAGTCACAAAGGTGGGCAGGGTTCTGCGCAGCACCAGCATCGATGAGCTGCCACAGTTATTCAATGTGCTAAAGGGCGATATGAGTATGATCGGTCCGCGCCCGGAGCGGCCTCTTTTCGTTGAAAAATTCAGAGAGGAAATACCTAGGTATATGATAAAGCACCAAGTGCGCCCGGGAATCACAGGATGGGCGCAGGTCAATGGCTACAGGGGGGATACGTCTATCAAGAAGCGGATAGAGTATGACCTCTACTATATTGAGAATTGGTCGATGGCATTTGATATTAAAATCTTATTTCTTACATTCTTTAGAGGTTTTATCAATAAAAATGCTTACTAAGTCTATTTTATGACAGCGCTTTGTCAATAAAGGATGCCTATTAATCATAGGAGAGTGGATAAAATGCAGGATTATGACAATAACAAAAACAGTAATATAAGGAGAATGCCAAGCGGTGAGCGGCAGCCTAGACCGAGCAGACAGCCAAGACCCGATGGGGCGCCGCGTTCGGGTGGACAACAAAGACCCGCGGGACAAGCAAGACCTGACGGAGCGCCGCGTTCGAGCGGACAACAAAGACCCGCAGGGCAGACGAGAAGGCCGAGCGCAGATGGACAACAAAGACCCGCAGGTGCATCACGTCCGGGCGGACAAGCAAGACCTGAAGGGGCGCCGCGTTCGGGTGGACAACAAAGACCCGCAGGACAGACGAGAAGACCCGCGTCAGGCGGACAGCCTGGACAGCAGCGGACAAACCAGACCTGCACTAGGCCGGAGTCTGACAGACGCAGGCAGAATCCTCCGACAAACAATAAGCCGAGGAAAAATCCAAAGAACCTGACACCTCAGCAGGCGGCAAAGAAAAAACGCAGAAAGATTGTGATGTTTGTCGCGGAGATTTTTTTGCTGCTGATTCTGGTGGGAGCGCTGTGGGCAGTGAATAAGACGAATAAGATCGAGTACGTTAAGATAAACAGAGAAGATGTATTTATCAATGACACGGTTATCAATGAGATTGACCAGGGTACCAGCAATATGAAAGGATATCGGAATATTGCACTCTTTGGCGTAGATTCCCGGGATCAGGAATTAGATAAGAACACACGTACAGATGTTATCATGATCGCATCCATCAATCAGGACACCAAGAAGGTTAAGCTCGTGTCGGTCTATCGTGACACTTGGCTGAATATGACAAATGACAAGTACAGCAAGGCAAATGCAGCTTACGCAAAGGGTGGCTCCAAGCAGGCAATTGGTATGCTCAACATGAATCTGGATCTCGATATCACAGATTTTGTGACAGTTGGATTTCAGGCCGTGATCGATACGGTGGACGCCGTTGGCGGCGTGGAGATCGATGTGACGGAGGAGGAGATCCCGTATCTCAACAGCTATCAGATCTCGATGGCTGGAGAACCGACAGGGCAGCTCAATGCTGCCGGTGAGCCAGAGTATGCGGCGACGATCGGTGTAGACTACACCCCTGTCACGAAGCCAGGACTACAGAAGCTCAATGGCCTTCAGGCGACTGCCTATTGCCGAATCCGTTATGTTGGCGGCGATGGCGCGAGAACCGAGCGTCAGCGGACCGTGCTCACAAAAATGGCAAAGAAGGCGATGACGCTCAATCCAGCGACGCTCAACAAGATTGCAAACGCTGTGTGCAGTGAGATTAAGACCTCGCTTGACATGCCGGAAATTCTGTCACTGCTTGCTGACATAGCAAGCTATGAGATCGGTGAAACCTCCGGTTTCCCGTTCAATGAACATGTCAAGATGAACGGGCACGTGGGGAATGCCAGTGTCGTAGTGCCAATCGACCTCAAGAAGAATGTTGTTCTGTTACATGAGTTTTTGTTTGAAGATCAGGAGTATGCGCCGTCTCCTACAGTGGAGAAGTGCAGCCAGCGCATTGCATCCGATACAGGAATCAGTTATAATGGAGAATAGAGGAGCCGATCAGGAACCGAAAACGGTTCCTTTTTGGCATATGTGCAGAGCACAGTGCCTTTGTGGGAAATGGGGGGATAGAAATGCAGTACAGTGTTGACGCCATACTGTTAACATACAAGCCTGGAAAACAGGTTATGGAGCTGATCCGGGCATTGGAGGCGCAGAGATATCCCATACGTAAAATCATTATTATGAATACTGAAGAACGGTATTTTTACAATCTTTTTTATGGGACGGGATTTCTGGAGAACTACAAGAACATTGAGATTCATCATCTCTCAGAGAGAGAGTTTGATCATGGAAGAACAAGAGCGAAGGCGGTGCAGTACTCGAAATCAGATATTTTTGTCTGCATGACGCAGGATGCGATGCCGGAGGACGACCGGCTGATACAACGTCTCGTGGAGGCGCTCACGGAGCGGGAGGATATTGCAGCTGCGTATGCCAGGCAGCTGCCGCACAAGGATTGCCGTGAGATCGAGCGGTACACGAGGGCATTTAACTATCCTGACAAATCTTCTGTGAAATCAGCGGCAGACTTGGACAGGCTCGGCATTAAGACTTTCTTTTGCTCGAATGTGTGTGCGGCATACAATCGGGAAATCTATGAGCATATCGGCGGATTTGTCAAGAAGGCAATTTTTAACGAAGATATGGTTTATGCGGGGCATGCTGTCACTGCGGGATACCGCATTGCTTACGCGGCAGATGCAAGAGTGCGCCATTCGCACAACTACACCTGTATGCAGCAGTTTCACAGAAACTTTGACTTGGGCGTATCGCAGGCAGAGCATCCTGAGGTGTTCGAGGTGGTATCGTCGGAGAGCGAGGGGGCAAAGCTGATTAAAAATACAATCAGGCATCTGGAAAAGACAAAAAAGTGGATGCAAATACCATATCTGATTTTGTCGAGCGGATGTAAACTGATGGGATATAAGCTGGGAAAACACTATAGAAGCCTGCCAATGCCTCTGGTGAGGTGGTGCAGTGCGAGCAGAAATTATTGGGATTAAGGAAATAATAATTGGAGGGTATGGAAGATGTGTGGTATTGTAGGGTATATAGGAAAACAGGCGGCAGCGCCAGTGATACTAGAAGGCTTGTCCAAGCTGGAGTACAGAGGATATGATTCTGCGGGGATGGCAGTGTTTGACGGCGAGCAGATTCAGATCAAAAAGTCTGCGGGGAGGCTGAAGGTACTAGAGGAGCTGACGCATGGCGGAGCGACAATGCCGGGCAACGTCGGAATCGGACATACCAGATGGGCAACGCACGGGGCGCCGAGTGATGCAAACTCCCATCCACATTACAATGCCGAGGAGACGATCGCGGTCGTCCACAATGGAATCATTGAGAACTATCTGCCATTAAAAGATAAATTGATCTCAAAGGGATACACGTTTACTTCTGATACGGACACGGAAGTGCTGGCGCATCTGATTGACTATTATTACAAGGGAAATCCGCTGGAGGCGATCACGAAGGTCATGCACCGTGTACAGGGCTCCTATGCGCTCGGCATCATGTTTGCGGAGCATCCTGATCAAATTTTTGCAGTGCGCAAGGACAGCCCGCTGATCGTTGGACAGAATGAGGACGGGTGCTTTATCGCGTCCGATGTGCCTGCGCTGCTCAAGTATACCAGAAAAGTGTATTTTATCGAAAATCAGGAAGTGGTCCGTCTGCGCGCTGACCACATGCATTTCTATACCGTGGACGAGGAGGAGCTGACCAAGCAGTCTGTCACGATCGAGTGGGATGCCAATGCGGCGGAGAAGGGCGGCTATGAGCATTTTATGTTAAAGGAGATGTACGAGCAGCCAAAGACTGTGACAGACACTATCAGTCCCCGCGTGAAGAATCATGATATTGTGATCGAGGAGCTGAATATGTCCGATGAGGAGATTCGGTCAATCCAAAAAATCTTTATCGTGGCGTGCGGCTCAGCCTACCATGCAGGGGTGACGGGCAAGTATGTCATTGAAGGGATTGCGCGAATCCCTGTGGAGGTGGATGTGGCGAGTGAATTTCGATACCGCGATCCGATTCTGGAGGAAGGGACGATGGTGATCGTGATCAGCCAGTCAGGTGAGACTGCTGACACCCTTGCGGCGCTCAGGGAATCGCAGCAGCTTGGACACAAGGTGCTTGGCATCGTCAATGTGGTGGGCAGCTCGATAGCGCGCGAGGCGGACAACGTCATGTACACTTGGGCGGGGCCGGAGATCGCCGTCGCCACGACAAAGGCGTACAGTGCCCAGTTGACAGCGTTATATCTGCTTGCCATGAAGTTTGCGCGAGTGCGGGAGAAGTTGAATGATACAGCTTTTCTTGAGATGATAGAGGACTTAAAACGGCTTCCGGCACAGATTGAGATGCTCTTGTCAAACAAGCAGCGGATACAGCGCTTTGCAAACCGTTATATCGGCGCAAAGGATGTATTTTTTATCGGCAGGGGCGTTGATTACGCCATTTCAATGGAGGGGTCGTTAAAGCTCAAGGAGATCTCCTACATCCACTCGGAGGCGTATGCAGCAGGGGAGTTAAAGCATGGAACCATCTCTCTGATCGAGAAAGGAACGCTTGTCGCGGCGGTTGCCACACAGGACTATCTGTTTCAAAAGACACTGAGCAATATGGTCGAGGTGAAGGCAAGAGGCGCTTTTGTGCTCGCCGTCACGAATGAAGGGAACACGGAGATTGAGAAGGCTGCTGATTATGTGATTTATATACCAAGGACAAACCAGTATTTTACAAATTCACTGGCGATCATTCCGCTACAGCTATTTGGCTATTATGTGGCGGTCGGAAAGGGCTGTGATGTGGATAAACCAAGGAATCTTGCGAAATCCGTGACAGTCGAGTAGTGAAGGAGAGACGTGAGGGTATGGGAAAGAAGAAATCAACGTTTAAGAATATTATGGTGACGCTTGGGTGTACGGTGTTTGCGGGTGCGTATGCACTGGGCGGCGGATATGTCGCGTATACGCTGTTAGGCGGCGAGGAGCACACACAGCCGACATGGCTTGACCGCGTGGAAATCCGTGTCGATGAGAGGAGCGCAGGAAGTACTGCTGAGGAGGCATCTGGCGGGAATGGCGCTGTCAGCGCAGAGAATACACTTGCAGGGCAGGATTTGGACAAAGGGCTCAATGACAGCGGGAACAACAATTTTGATTTTGGAAAAGCGCCTCAGAAACCTCGTTTTGAAGAGGAGGAAACAGAGGAATCGGAAACCGAAGAATCAGAGACCGAAACGTCAGAAATCGAAGAATCAGAGACCGAATCGTCAGAAACTGAAGAATCAGAGATCGAAGCGTCAGAAACCGAAGAATCTGAAATCGAAGAATCTGAATTGTCAGAGACAGAGACGGAGTCCACGCCAAAATCAAAGAAAAAACCAAAAGTGGAATCGGAAACAGAGACGGAATCAGATACAGAGTCAAAACCAGGCAGTAAAGCTGATCCAAAAAACAAAAAGAAAAAAGCTGTCGAAGTAGAGCAGGTGCAAGTGATAGAGCAGGATGAACAGGCGCTTGCATGCATGGCAGATGTGACGGCAGTGGTCAAGACGGCGATGCCCTGTGTCGTATCAATCACCAATGAATACACGGCATATGATTATTGGTACGATGAGGAGTACGACGAGCGGGCGAACGGTTCTGGGATTGTCGTGGCGCAGAGTGATGAGGAGATTCTGATTGTGACGAACTATCATGTCATTCAGGATAACAATAATTTATATGTACAGTTTATCGATGACAAGGAAGCGATGGCGTATGTGAAGGGGACATCACCGGAAAATGATCTGGCTATCGTGTCTGTGTTCCTGGAGGATATGTCGGACAGGACACTGGAAAGTATCGCAATTGCGGCGCTTGGCGACTCGGACAGTCTCCAGGTAGGAGAGCCGGCGATTGCGATCGGGAATTCGCTGGGATATGGACAGTCTGTCACAACGGGCGTGATCAGTGCGCTGAATAGAAATGTGTTTGCGGATGACCCTGAAATGAATAATCCGGGGTATCTAATCCAGACTGATGCGGCGATCAATCCAGGCAATTCGGGCGGAGCACTCTTGAATGTGAGAGGTGAGGTTGTCGGTATCAATTCCAGCAAGATTGCGGATTTTGTGATCGAGGGAATGGGATATGCGATTCCGATCTCAACGGCAAAGCCTATCATCGAAGATCTCATGTTGAAGGAGACAAGGAAAAAGGTTCCTGTGGAAGAGCGTGCCTTTCTGGGTGTCGCGGGCACCGATGTGATCGAGGAGGCAACTGCGCGGTATGAGATGCCAGAGGGCGTGTTTGTGACAACTGTACTCGAGGATACCGCGGCAGATAAGGCAGGTATCCTAAAGGGGGATATCATCACCTACATAGACGGCGAGAAGATCACAGGCATGGATGAGTTACAGGGGCTCCTGGAGTACTATGCGGGAGATACAGAGGTTGAAGTTGTCCTGATGCGGCTGAATAATGGTGAATATAAAGAACGGACGATTGATGTAATGCTTGAATATAAAGAATAGTGAGATATAGATGGAGGGCATAATGTTAGATAACAACTTTGACAACAATGAAGAGATCGAGATTGTGAACATAACAGAGGATGAGGTCAAAGCAGAAGAGGGAAAGACTAATGATAAGAAGGCAGCAGGCAGCGAGTACGACGAGGAGAAGGAAAGCGAGTATGAAGACGTGTGTTTCATATGCAGGCGCCCGGAGAGCAAGACTGGGAAAATGTTTAAGCTGCCCAATCATATCTCAGTGTGTTCGGACTGTATGCACAAAACGATGGATACTGTCAGCCAATTTGACTATCAGGGAATGCTGAACAATACCAACTTTAACTTTGACAAGGACAGTACCAAAGACGGGAAGAAACGGTTCCCCAACATTAGCTTTGTCAATATTGCGGATTTGCAGGGAGACGGCGGGATTCCAAACCGACAGAAGCTCAAGAAGAAAAAAACAAAGGAAAAGAAGGAGAAGGCGGTCTTTAATATCAACGATCTGCCGGCTCCGCACAAGATCAAGGCACAGCTCGACGATTTTGTAGTGGGGCAGGATTATGCCAAGAAGGTGATCTCTGTCGCTGTGTACAATCATTATAAGCGTGTCACGACAGGCACGATGGACGAGATCGAGATCGAGAAATCCAATATATTACTGCTCGGACCAACGGGATGCGGCAAGACTTATATGGTGAAAACACTTGCAAGGCTCCTCGATGTACCACTTGCCATAGCGGATGCGACGTCTCTGACGGAGGCGGGCTATATCGGTGACGACATAGAATCCGTCATATCGAAGCTTTTGAATGCTGCGGAGAATGATGTGGAGAAAGCGGAGCAGGGGATTGTGTTTATTGATGAGATCGACAAGATCGCCAAGAAGAAGAATACGACCTCGCGCGATGTGAGCGGCGAGTCTGTCCAGCAGGGTATGTTAAAGCTCCTAGAGGGGTCTGACGTGGAGGTGCCAGTCGGGGCGAACAGCAAAAATGCGATGGTGCCGCTCACCACGATCAATACCAGAAATATTTTGTTTATCTGTGGCGGTGCGTTTCCAGATCTCGAGGATATCATCAAACAGAGACTTACGAAACAGTCCTCCATCGGCTTCAATGCTGAGTTAAAGGATGCCTATGACAAAGAGGCGAATATTTTAAAGAAGGTCACGATCGAGGATATCAAAAAGTTTGGTATGATTCCTGAGTTCATCGGCCGTCTGCCGATCATATGCCCGATGGACAGTCTCACAGAAGAGAGCTACGTCAAGATTCTTAGAGAGCCTAAAAATGCGATCTTAAAGCAGTATCAGAAGCTTTTGGAGCTGGATGAGGTGAAGCTTAACTTTGACGACAGTGCGCTGGAGGCGATCGCCAAGAAGGCATTGGAGCGGGATACAGGTGCACGGGCGCTGCGGGCGATCATCGAAGAATTTATGCTTGATATCATGTACGAGATACCGAAGGATGACAACATTGGCGAGGTGACAATCACTGGGGATTACATCAATGGAACTGGTGGTCCGGTGATCGATATCCGAACAGACAAGGTGCACGCAAAGCCGATTGCACAGACGGCAGTGAAGGAAGAGCCTGCCGCAGAGGAGCCAAAGAAGGCGGAGGAGTTCAACTTCAATGAGTTTTGATATGAAAAATATGAAATGCTTTGCGCGTCCGCCTAAGTTTAAGAATCGTATGATCATGATGCTGTGCGGCATTCTGGCGCAGGGGATGGGGCTGTCGCTTCTGCGGGAGATCAATTTAGGGACAGATCCCTGTTCTTGTCTGACGCAGGGTGTCACGAACTTTGTGCCGGTAAGCTTTGGCACCTGCCAACTGTTATGTCACATGGTGACGTTTCTCTTTGTCATCAAATATGATTTGAGTATGATCGGCTTTGGCACAATCGGCAATATGTGTTTTCTGGGATATATTTCCGACTTTTTTCGATGGATTTGGGCATTGCTGCTTCCGGCTGGATTTTTTGAGGTGTTGTTCAATCGGTACATACTGCTGATTCCCGCGCTTGCTGTTTTTTTGCTGGGGGCGGCGGCTTACATGTGCGCAGGTCTTGGCTCCTCGCCATATGATGCACTGCCGTTTATCATATCAGGGCATGTCAGGCGGTTTCCGTTTAAGATTGTGCGTATGCTGTGGGATATCTGCTTTATGGCGGCAGGGTTTGTGCTTGGCGGAGATGTCGGCATTGTCACGATTCTGGTGGCATTCTTTCTCGGACCGATCATCACTGGGGTTCAGAAGAAGCTGGAGGTATTAATAGTATAGATGACAGAGCTTGAAGCGTATTACAATAAATTTAATGAGGAAAAACGGTTAGATTCGCGTCATGGACAGGTCGAGTACCGTGTCTCCATGAAGTATATTCATGCGTATCTCGACGAGGCGGCTGGCAGAATGGACGCTGTGGGCACAGACTACAGGCATCAGATCAGGCTTTTGGATATCGGAGCGGGAACAGGTCGCTACAGTGTTGCGCTTGCAGCGGAAGGCTATGATGTCACGGCAGTGGAGCTTGTGCGGTATAATCTGGGTGTGCTGAAAAAGAAGGCGAGCAGTGTCAAGGCGATACAGGGAAATGCCCTGAATCTTAAAAAGCTGGACAGCGAAAGCTTTGATGTGACGCTTTTATTCGGACCGATGTATCACTTGTTTGGGTTTGAACATAAGCTGAGAGCGCTGTGTGAAGCAAAGCGTGTCACAAAGCCGGGCGGGGTGATTCTCGTCGCATACTGCATGAACGAATATGGTGTCATCACCTATGGCTTTAAGGAGCGTCATGTGCTCTCCTGTATGGAGGAGAATCGTTTTACGGAGGATTTTAAGACGATCTCGCCGCCAGATCAGCTGTATGACTATATGCGTATTGAGGACATTGATGCCTTGAATGAGGCAGCAGGACTTGGGCGGATCAAAATTTTGTCGCCGGATGGTCCGGCCAATTATATGAGGCCTTTTTTGAACCAGTTGAATGATGAGGAGTTTGAGTTGTTTGTCCGCTATCAGATGGCAGTCTGCGAGCGCGCAGATTTAATTGGGGCAGGTGCACACACAGTAGATATACTGAGAAGAGATTGAAAAGTGAGGGGGGGACAATATGGATATTAATCAGATCACAGAGGAGCTTGATGTGCTCTTTGCACAGGAGAAAATTAGTGAGATCCCACAGTTTTTGGAATCGCACATTGCACAGGCGGTCAAGGAGGGCGCGCAGGATGTACTGCTGACGCTCTACAATGAAATTATTGGATTTTACAGGGAGACCGGACAATACGCGCTGTCGATTGAAAACTGTCATAAGGCGGTCAAACTTATGAATGAGATGGGAATACAGGACACGATACCATACGCGACGACCCTGTTAAACATTGCCAATGCACACCGTGCGGCAGGACTGTTGCAGGAATCGCTGGAGCTTTACAACCGTGTCCGCCCGATTTATGTGGCGCTGCTCAGTGAGGATGACATGTACTTTGCCAATTTTTATAACAATCTAAGCCTGCTCTATCAGGAGATGGCAGACTTTGCGTCGGCAAAGGACCAGCTGGTCAACGCGCTGGCGATTGTGAGCCACAAGCCGGACAAACAGTTTGAGGCGGCAGTGACACAGGCAAATCTTGCCAATACCTGTATTGAACTTGGGCAGGATGATGAGGCGCGGGCGCGGGCGGAGGAGGCAATTCGAAGCTTTGAGGAGCTTGGTGTGGATGATGCACATTACAGTGCAGCATTGTCAGCGCTTGGCAGCTTGTACTATATGGACAAGGATTATCCCAGTGCGTTGAATGCCATGGAGAAGAGCAGAGAATGTGTGGCAAAGTACTTGGGCACAGACAACATCCAGTATCAGAGATTAAGTGAAAATATCGAGATCATTCAGGATAAAATGAAAACAAGCCAGAATCAAGCGGCTGCGGAGAACAAGGAGTCTGGCACAACGGCAGAGGAGTATGCACCGGAAATGTCCGAAGCAGAACCGCCATTAGCGGAACTGTCAGAGATGGAATCACCGACAGAAGAGCCGTCTGAGCAGGGTGCATGGACAGAAGCGCCTACAGCCAAGATGCCGGTTATTGATCAGGCAGTGCTGGATGAAGCACTAAAACAATTGTTTGAAACAGGGATTGAGGAGGAGGAATCACCGGAACAGTCAGAGACAGCGCTCGAGAGGGCGTCAGAACTGCCGTCGGAAGAGCATGAGAGGGAGGAATCACCGGAACAGTCAGAGACAGCGCTTCAGGATACATTCGAATTGTCAACCTCAGAGCGTGAGGAAGAGATAAGGCTGCCAGAGACAGCGTATGAGGAGGCGGAGCAGCCAACGGCAGAGCGCAAGGAAGTATTGGATGAAGTGCTATCAGAGGAGCCGGCAGAATTTGAGCAGTATATAGAGGCAGAGAAAGCAATAGAGAAAGCGCTATCAGAGGAGTCGGCAGAATTTGAACAGTATGTAGAGGCAGAGAAAGTATTAGAGGAAGCGCAGTCAGAGGAGTCGGCAGAATTTGAACAGTATGTAGAGGTAGAGAAAGTATTAGAGGAAGCGATATCAGAAGAGTCAGCGGAATCTGAGCAGTATGTAGAGGCAGAGGAAGTATTAGAGGAAGCGCCATCAGAAGAGTCAGCGGAATCTGAGCAGTATGTGGAGGCAGAGGAAGTATTAGAGGAAGCGCCATCAGAAGAGTCAGCGGAATCTGAGCAGCATATAGAAGCAGAGGAAGGATTAGATGAAGATCTGGCAGCAGTGTCCGAGCTAAAAAACGAACATGAAGATCTGTCAGCGCCGGAGGGCTATAATGAATTGACTGGGGATATAATGGCGCCAGAGCGCTTGACTGGGCTGTATTCTCCAGAATCTTCAGGGCAGGAAAGGTCAATGACAGACACAGCCGATACTTCAGCGCCAGCGGGCCAGGAAGTGTCAGTTTTGCATGGTTCAGGTCAGGAGGCAGCCATGGAAGACGCTACAGAACTGCCAGATTTGGGAAATTCCTCTCTGGAAGCATCTGTGGATGTGCCCGCAGAAGACATAGCAGATCAATTTGAGGACCTCACGCCCCCAATCACGGGGTTAGAACTGTGCCGCCGCTATTATGAGGAGTATGGCCGTCCGATGATTGCCGGGAAGTTTCAGGCATATGAGTCCCGCATCGCAGTGGGACTTGTAGGAAAAGGGTCTGACTGCTTTGGATACGATGACATTTTATCACAGGATCATGATTTTGGGCCGCGTTTTGTCATGTGGATTACCCGGAAAGTATATGACGAGATCGGAGAGGAGCTCCAGGATGCTTATGAGAAGCTGCCTAGTCAGTTTATGGGAGTGGATCGGATAGAGACTTTCCACGGCAAAGACCGTGCGGGGGTTCTGGTCATCGAGGAATTTTATAAGAACCTGCTGGGCTTTGATCTGGTGGGAATGCTGGCGCATAACAATGGGGATACCACATCGGGCAAGGAGAGCCTAGATACGATAAAATGCTGGCTTTCTGTTCAGGAGTACGCACTTGCAGCGGCAGTCAACGGGGAAGTGTTCCGCGATGATGAGGGTATTTTTACGCAGTACCGGAATATGCTGTCAGCGTATTATCCCAAGGCTGTCTGGTATCGGAAAATCGCGCAGACCTGTGCACTCTTTTCACAGAGTGGACAATATAATCTGCCTCGTATGCGCAGACGCGGGCAGCTTGTTTCCGCAGAGCTTGCAAAGGCAGAGTGCGCCAAGCAGGCGATGAAGCTGTACTATCTGTTAAATAGAAAGTATGCGCCGCATGACAAGTGGCTTTATAGAGGCATGCCTCAAAATCCTCAGATGACGCTTGGTGAGGATGGAATGGAGAATCTCAGCGTGCCGGAGCTGGTGGAGAAGATCAGTCTCCTTCCGGCGGACAAGAGGCACGAGACAGCGCTCACAACCGCAGTCGAATCGCTTGCGGTGATTTTTGCAAACGAGCTGGAGAAACAAAATATGGTGGGGAAGTGTGATCTGTATTTGGACGCGTGTACGAAGGAGCTTATGACGAAAAGTGACGCGCTTCTGACGGCGATTGTCGCCAATACACCCGTCGTAACAGCACTTGCGCTCTCCATTGCAAAGAGTGAGTTTGAGGCGTTCGACAAGGTGCAGAATGAGGGAGGCAGAGCGAGCTGTCAAAACAACTGGCCGACATTCAAGGTGATGCGCATGAGCCAGTATATGACATGGACAGAGGATATGCTCTTACAATATTTATATGAATTTAAGACAAATTATGCCAACGGGCGGAATATGATAGAGGAGAAGTATGCCCGCATGATGGAATCGACAGCACCGCTTGAATACGCTCGGTTTGCGGATCAGCTTCCGGCGGTTTCGGATGCAAAGAGAGCGATTGTAGAACAGATTGTCGCACTTCAGGTAAAATGGATGGAGGAGTTTGCTGTGGCATATCCCAATCTTGCGGAGGAGGCCCGCACCATCCATACCGCGGAAGATCTGCCATACGATACCTCCTATGAGACGTATCTGAGAGGAGAGCTTTGCACTTATTCGGACAGAATGCTGGAGATGTATGGGCGGTATATAGTAGCACATGCGCAGGAGGGCAGGAATGTGGCGCGTGAGATTATGGAGAACACCGTTCAGTTTTATGGATATCAGGATTTGGAGACAGCAAATGCCAAATCCACGCTTTGATACAGTATCAGGAATGTGGCGCTTTAAGCAGGAGGGAACAACATGAGCAACATTATTTTAACAGGAGACAGACCGACGGGAAGGCTTCATATCGGTCATTATGTAGGGTCGCTCCGACGCAGGGTAGAGCTGCAAAATTCAGGAGTGTATGACAAAATCTATATTATGATTGCGGATGCGCAGGCACTCACGGACAATATAGAAAATCCAGAAAAGGTTCGTCAGAATCTCATAGAGGTCGCATTAGATTATCTTGCCGCAGGATTGGACCCAACAAAGTCCACTCTTTTCATACAATCACAGATTTCAGAGCTGACAGAGCTTACTTTTTACTATATGGATCTGGTCACAGTCTCAAGATTACAGCGCAATCCGACCGTCAAGAGTGAGATACAGCTTCGCAACTTTGAGGCGAGTATTCCAGTGGGATTTTTTACGTATCCGATCAGTCAGGCGGCAGATATCACCTTCTGCAAGGCGAATGTGGTGCCTGTAGGGGAGGACCAGCTGCCCATGATTGAGCAGACAAAGGAGATTGTGCACAAGTTTAATGCAGTCTATGCGCCGGAAAGTCCTGTGCTCGTAGAGCCAAAGGCACTTGTGCCGGAGGCGGAGGCATGTAAGCGGCTGCCTGGTACAGACGGTAAAGCAAAGATGAGCAAGTCTCTTGGAAACTGTATCTATCTTGCAGACAGTGCAGATGAGGTGCGCACAAAGATCATGAGCATGTACACAGATCCGCTTCATCTGCAAGTGAGCGATCCAGGGCATCTTGAAGGGAATACCGTGTTTACCTATCTCGATGCGTTTGCGCGCGATGAGCATTTTGAGCGGTATTGCCCGGATTACGCGAATCTTGACGAGATGAAAGCACACTACACAAGAGGCGGTCTCGGTGATGTGAAGGTCAAGAAGTTTTTGAACAATATCATGCAGGAGGAGCTTGAACCGATCAGAAACCGGCGTGCTGCATTTGAGAAAGATATTCCAGAGATTTACAATGTGCTCAGGAAGGGGTCTGAGGCTGCAAGGGAAGTTGCCGCGCAGACATTGTCGGAAGTAAAACACGCTATGCGGATAGATTATTTTGAGGACATGGAACTGATCAAGGCACAGAGTGCACGTTATAAGGGAGAATGATTCAAAGTTAAGGAGCTGTGTATGGAGAGATTCAAGAAAAGAGAATTTGATCTGTTGGCATTGGGAGAGATTCTGCTGCGCCTGTCGCCGCCCGTGAACGAGCGGTTTACAAGAGGAGATGTGTTTCAGAAGCAGGCAGGCGGTGCAGAGCTGAATGTCGTGTCAGGAACCTCCTTATTGGGACTGCGCACTGGAATGATATCAAGAGTTCCTGCAAATGACTTGGGCAGATATATCCAAAACCGCGTGCGCTTCTGCGGAGTAAGCGATGATTATTTGGTGTATGATACTGCAAAGGACGCCAGATTAGGAATATATTATTATGAATACGGCGCGCATCCGAGGAAGCCTAATGTCGTATATGACAGGAAGAATACGGCATTTACGGAGATATCCGTTGATGATTTTCCGGAGGAAATGTTTACGTCCGCGCGCTGCTTCCACACGACGGGCATCACGCTGGCGCTGGGAGAAAAGGCCAGAGAGACTGCGATAGAGATGATGAAACGCTTTAAGGAAAACGACACACTCATTTCTTTTGACGTGAATTTCAGGGGAAATCTGTGGACCGGTGACGAGGCGAGAGTGTGTATTGAGCAGATTCTTCCGCTTGTCGATGTATTTTTCTGCTCGGAGGATACAGCCAGACTGACTTTTCAGAAAGAGGGGACTGTACAGGAGATCATGAAGAGCTTCGCTGAGGAGTACAAGATCAGTGTTGTGGCATCGACACAGCGCGTTGTGCATTCGCCCAAGGTTCATTCGTTTGGTTCGTGCATCTATGATGCGATCAATGACTGTTTTGTCCAGGAGCCTGCCTATGAAAATATAGATGTGGTGGACAGGATTGGAAGCGGCGACGCCTACATATCGGGTGCGCTGTACGGACTGCTTGCACACAATATGGACTGTACGAAAGCTATGGAATACGGAAATGCCACCGCAGCAGTCAAGAATACAATTCCGGGTGATCTGCCGTCGTCTGATGTAAAGGAGATTGACAGCATTATCGAGAACCATCATTCCACTGGTCCGCAGTTGGAAATGAACAGATAGCGAAAACTGCGTCTAAGGTTGGCAACAGTGAAACAGAAGAATCAAAATGCTATGCAAAAGTTCAGCGATTGCATAGCATTTTTTGTATTGTGTAAAAGTACTAAAAAGATTTGCATATTTTTCATAGATAAATTAGGGATGAATGTATTGACTTATGGGCATCATGCTGATATGATAAATACAGATGCGCAAGCGGTTGCGCAAAAGTGCAAAATAGTGCGTGCAAAAGCAATGAAACTATAAGAAATGCAAGTGGAAAGATCATGAAAAGAATGGAGAAAAATATGTTGGAGTATATTAAGGGAATGGACATCTCATCGTTGGATGAAATTGAAAAGCTCGGTGCAAAGTTTTATGACCACGGCAAGGAGGGGGATTTGATACAGATCCTAAAGGATTATGGAACGAATTATATCCGACTGCGGATTTGGAATGATCCGAAATCTCCAGACGGCAAACCCTATGGCGCTGGCAATACAGACTACGAGGTGATGCTTCGCATGGCAAAGCGTGTGAAGGCGGCAGGGCTTGGCTTTTTGCTGGATTTTCATTACAGTGATTTCTGGGCAGACCCCGGCAAGCAGCGCAAGCCGAAGGCGTGGGCGGACTACAATGCGGATCAGCTCGAGCAGGCAGTGTATGATTTTACCAAGGAAATTTTAAATCGCTTGAATACAGAAGGGATTGCGCCGGACATGGTGCAGGTCGGCAATGAGCTGTCAAAGGGACTGCTCTGGCCGGAGGGACAGGTTCCAAATTATGCAAATATTGCACGCTTTGTCAGTGCAGGCATCAGAGCCGTGAAGGAGGTATGCCCTGCTGCAAAGGTGATGATACACCTTGACAACGGCGGCAACAACGCACTGTACAGGGAGTGGTTTGACCAGTATATCAATGTGAACACCGGCGCAGATTTCGATGTGATTGGACTTTCTTACTATCCGTTCTGGCATGGCACACTGGACGATTTGTCGAACAATATGAACGATATCGCAGTGCGTTATGGAAAAGAGCTTGTCATTGCAGAGGTTTCAATGGGACATACCACCGAGGACTACGCCGCGTATGAGAAGCTTGCGCCGGAGCAGAGAAAGGGCATGGCGACCAAACCCGAGTTGTGCGAAAAAGTGCCATTTGCAATGACAAAAGAGGGACAGTGTGACTTTATAAAAGCATTTTTGGAGGTAGTCGAGAAAGTGCCGGCGCAAAAGGGCAGAGGTTTCTTTTACTGGGAGCCGGGCTGGCTGCCAGTGGCAGGAAGTGGCTGGGCGACAGATGAGGCACTTCCCTATATTAAGGAGAAAGGGCCTTGCGGCAATGAGTGGGCAAATCAAGCATTGTTTGACTATGACGGCAATGCACTTCCAGCACTGGAGATTATCAGAGATTACAAAATATAAACAGAGTTTCGGATAACGCAGCGAGCTTCCGAGAGTCTATCAATAAATATAGGAGGTATTTCAATGATCACAGAAAACATTTCGACGCTTGTAAACTATGGTATTGCGGCAGGGCTTTTCGATGAAGCGGACAAGATTTATACCATCAACAGACTTTTGGAGCTGTTTGGGCTAGACGACTATGAGGAGCCCCAAAATCCCAAGGTGATCACAAATGCAGCGGATTTTGACTTGGAAGGGCTGCTCAAACAGATGCTCGACTACGCAGCGGAGAAGGGAATCCTTCCCGACGACAGCATTGTGTACCGGGATTTGTTTGATACGAAAGTGATGAGCCTGCTGGTTCCGCGTCCGTCAGAGGTCATCAGCAAATTTCGCAAGCTCTATGAGGAACAGGGCGCTAAGGCAGCGACAGACTGGTATTATACATTCAGCCAAAATACAGATTACATCAGGCGCTACCGCATTGCGCGCGACAGAAAGTGGAAGGCAGACACCGAGTACGGCGAGATGGATATCACCATCAATTTATCGAAGCCAGAGAAGGACCCCAAGGCGATTGCGGCGGCTAAAAATGCAAAGCAAAGCGGTTATCCCAAGTGCCAGCTCTGTATGGAAAATGAGGGCTATGCCGGCCGGGTAAATCATCCAGCACGGCAGAATCACAGAATCATTCCAGTCACGATTCAGGGGAATCAATGGGGATTTCAGTATTCGCCGTATGTGTACTACAATGAGCACTGCATCGTGTTCAACAGCCAGCATATTCCGATGAAGATTGAGCATGATACATATGTGAAGCTTTTTCACTTTGTGGAGCAGTTCCCGCACTATTTCGTGGGCTCCAATGCAGACCTTCCGATTGTGGGCGGTTCGATATTAAGCCATGACCATTTTCAGGGTGGTAATTATGAGTTTGCGATGGCGAAGGCGCCGGTTGAGAAGGAATTTACAGTAAAGGGCTTTGAGGACATTACAGCAGGCATCGTCAAGTGGCCAATGTCTGTGATTCGGCTTTCACACAAGGATTACAACAGAATCATTGAGCTTGCGGACGTGATTCTTGCGAAATGGCGTGGGTACACGGACGAGGCGGCATTTATCTTTGCCGAGACGGACGGGGAACCGCATAACACCATCACGCCGATTGCCAGAAAGCGCGGAGAGAACTATGAGCTGGATTTGGTACTAAGAAATAATATTACAACCGAAGAGCATCCGCTCGGTGTCTACCATCCCCATGCAGAGCTTCATCATATCAAGAAAGAAAATATTGGTTTAATCGAAGTGATGGGTCTGGCAGTGCTGCCGTCAAGACTCAAGTCAGAATTGGAACAGTTAGCGGATGCAATTCTTGCAAAAGAGGACCTTCGCAAAAACGAAGTGCTCGAAAAACATGCGGACTGGGTGGAGGAGTTTCTGCCAAAATACGGCCATGTGACCAAGGATACAATCATGGATATCATACAAAAAGAAGTTGGCATTGTGTTTGGCAAAGTGTTAGAGCACGCGGGCGTTTATAAGAGAGATGAGGCTGGCAGGGCAGCATTCCAGCGGTTTATTGATGGGCTGTAAGGATGAGGGACAACAAGATTACGATCGCTGATGTGGCGGAGGCGCTCCATGTCTCCAAGACGACGGTGTCGCGTGCAATTTCGGGCAAGGGACGCATTGGCGAGGAGACCAGGCAGAGAGTTCTGGCATATATCGAGGAGAAGGACTACAAGCCGAATGTGATCGCAAAAGGACTGGCTCAGAAAAAGACATACAACATCGCGCTGGTGATTCCCGGGGACTGTAACCTTGTGGATATGCCCTTCTTTCAGAATAGTATGCAGGGGATTTGTGAGGAGGCATCTGTAAATGATTATGATGTCATGCTTGTTCCGGTAAATGGCAGTCAATCAGGCAACCTAGAACGCATGATTGTGAATAACAAGGTAGATGGCGTGATACTCAGCCGTTCCCTGGTGAAGGATACCAATTCAGCGCTGTTAAAGAAAGAAAACATTCCCTTTGTGATGATGGGAACTTCACGGGACGCTAAGATTCTACAAGTGGACAATGACCACAGAGCGGGATGCAGTGCGCTGGTAAGCCATATGCTTCACAGTGGAATTACCAGAATTGGGTTGATTGGCGGCAGCAAGAACTATGTTGTCAACCGGACCAGGAAACAGGGATACGAGGACGCATTTCAGGAAGCCGGCATAAAGCCAGATCTGGCGTTGTGCATAGAGGACTGTGACAGCGTGGTGAAAATAGAGTCCGCGGTGGAAAAATTGGTTCGGGAAGGTGCGGGAGCCATTGTCTGTATGGACGATTTCGTCTGTTCGGTGGTATTACAAGTTTTGGCAGAGAAGGAGATTTCGGTGCCGCAGCAGATTCAAGTGGCATCATTTTATGACAGTACGTTGCTGAAGAATGCAAAGCCGGCAGTCACGTCTCTTGTGTTCGATGACAGGGCGCTGGGCGCACTGACGTGCAAGGTTTTACTGCGGTACATTCAGGGGGAAGAGGTGGATGCAAAGACACTGCTTGGCTATGAGCTGGTCATCAGAGAATCCACACTCTTCTAAAGAAATGATTCCGTGAATTTTTCTGGAGGGATGATTATGTCTAAGAAGAAAAAAGGGTCTGCGGAGTTTCGGTACTATGAGGTGCCGCAGGAGGAAGCGGTTCTTGCGCTGATGGGGAACAAGTGGATACAGGTGTATGGCGAAAATATACACAACCTGCATTTTCATAACCTGATCGAGATTGGGTACTGTCATTATGGGAGCGGAGATCTTGTCATTGAGGACAACCAATACCGCTTTGGAGCGGGCATGGTCTCCTGTATTCCGGCGAATTTTCTGCATGTGACGAAAAGTGACACGGATGTCACTGCCTTTTGGGAGTACTTATATCTCGACCCGGCGGATATCCTAAAACAGCAGGGAAGACCTGCGCAGGAGATTCGAAATATCATCGATGCAGTCAACAGCAGAGCATTCTTTATTAAGGTGGAGGAGAATCCGATTCTTGTGACGCTGATTCGCGCCATATTTGAGGAGATTCAAAATAAAAGTCTGTATTACCGGGAGTGTGTCGGTGGGATGGCGTACTCATTATTGTTCGAGATTGCACGGTTTAATGGAAGGGACGTCGCGCAGTCTTCTGGAAAAAATAACAGCCTGCAACTGGAAAACGCAATCGAGTACGTAGAAAGAAATTATCCCAATAATTTTAAGATTGCAGACCTCGCAAACGAGTGCCATATGAGCGAGACCCATTTCAGACGCGTCTTTCAGGAGAAGATGAACATGACGCCGGTCGAGTATGTGAACTTTGTCCGTATCAAAAAAGCGTGTGAGCTGATTGACAAAACCGATATCAGCATGGAAGATGTGGCGGAAAAAGTCGGATTTATCACTCCGTCAACATTCAACCGGAATTTCCGGCGCATCATTGGCACGTCGCCCTATCAATGGAAAAAACGCCCTGATAACCATGAAGGGAAACTTTTAGAATACAAGATTTCTGCTTTGAAAGGGTGGTAAGAAGGAGGAGATGGCAATGGTAGATGAAGGGTATGCAGCAGATTTGCAAAATCTGTACAGAGCCAAAAATGAGAGTGATATTTATGCAGTTCTTGATTTTTGCGAGAAATATTATGGAAAATTGGGACTTGGACAGATACCGGATTTGATGAAGATGTTCAATGAAAATACAGAGGCAAGTCCTGCACAGAATGAGTATATCGTAGAACTGCTCGATAAGATTGTTGAGAAGTATGGACAAGAGGCTGTGAATATCATTGTCGAGCGGTCAGATTCCCTTTTGGAAGAAGATTCAGAGGGGTGTATGCCATATTTGATTATCATGTTTTTCTTTTGGCATGCGGACAGACAGTTTGACATTGTGACGCCGCTTAGAACTGCAAAAGACCATATCAAAAAATTGTATCAGAAATGGGTTCACGAAAAGATCGACTATATGCAAAAACATTCAGAATATTATAAGCCAGAACAAGTAAAGAGGATTCAACATATAGAGGAGCAATTGTCAGAATTATAAAGAAAAACGAATTTGCACGAAACGAAGATGATTATAAAAACAAGAATATCGTTGCGGGTGATATAATGGAAGTATGGTTGATACATTCCTAATTCAAATAAGAGGGCATTCAAATGCAGAATAAAATAAAAAATCCCCTGTTTTATGAGGAAAACAGGGAGGCGGCGCATTCAGACCATAAGTACTATGTGAACAAAGCCGAATTTGTACAGCAAATCCAGAGCTTGAAAAAAACGCTGAATGGCGTCTGGAAATTCCACTATGCGAAAAATATGGCAGAAGCGCCGGACGGCTTCTACAAAAATGACACAGACTGCCGAAGCTGGGAGGACATTCATGTACCGGCGCACATACAGCTAGAGGGATATGACAAGCCGCAGTATGTCAACCTACAGTATCCGTGGGACGGACATGAGGTCATTGAGCCCGGCGAGGTTCCAACGCGATTCAATCCCACAGCAAGCTATGTCAAATATTTTACAGTACCAGCACAGTTTGCCGGGAAACGGGTCTTTCTCTCTTTTCAGGGCGTCGAGAGCGGCTTTGCACTCTGGTGTAATGGCAGCTATATCGGCTACAGCGAGGACAGCTTTACACCGTCAGAATTTGAGCTGACAGACGTATTGAAAGCAGGCGAAAACAAGCTTGCCGTTCAGGTTTATAAATGGACGAGCGGAAGCTGGTGCGAGGATCAGGATTTCTTTCGATTCTCAGGCATTTTCCGAAGCGTCTATCTGTATGCGATACCTGACACGCATGTCAGTGATGTCAAGATTCAGACAAATCTGAATGCGGATTTCACCACTGCGGATTTGGTGGTTTCATTGACCGTGACAACGACAAAAGCAGCAGGTTCTGTCAGGGCAAAACTGACGCTCTCCGACATCTCGGAAGCCGCCGAGGCAGAAATAGCGCTTGTAAACGGTGAAAATCCGGCGGTGCACATGGCAGTTGACGCGCCGATGCTCTGGAGTGCAGAGTCGCCGAATCTGTATGAGCTGCTGATTACACTGTATGATGCGGACGGAACTATTGTGGAGATCATTCCGCAAAAGGTCGGTTTTCGGCACTTTGCATTGGACAATGGCATCATGAAGCTCAACGGGCAGCGCATTGTGTTTAAAGGTGTCAACCGGCATGAATTTAGCGGACGGTTTGGAAGGGTTCCGAACTATGAGGAGATGTTGCAGGATATCATCACCATGAAACAGCACAACATCAATGCAATCCGAACCAGCCATTACCCGAATGATTCAAAATTGTATGAGCTGTGTGATGTATATGGATTGTACCTGATTGACGAGTGCAATATGGAGACGCATGGGGCATGGGATCAGGTGCTCCGGGGGAAAAAGCCTATTGAAACGGCGCTTCCGGGCGACAGAAAAGAATGGGAGCCGCTTCTGCTAGACAGGGTTTGTTCGATGTACCAGCGGGACAAGAATCATCCTTCCATCTTAATCTGGTCATGTGGAAATGAATCGTTTGGCGGTTCTGTCATTTATGCAATGTCACAGAAGTTTCGTGAGCTTGACGACACACGGCTAGTCCACTATGAAGGGGTGTTTAATGACAGGCGTGTCAATACCATTTCCGACATGGAGAGCCAGATGTATTCCAGCGTGGCTTCGATCAAAGAATTTTTGAAGAAGGATCGGAGCAAGCCTTTTATACTCTGCGAGTATACGCACGCGATGGGAAATTCCTGCGGCGCCATGCACAAGTACACGGATTTGACAGATGAGGAACCGCTTTTTCAGGGAGGTTTTATCTGGGATTATATTGACCAGTCGCTCTACCACAAGGACCGGTATGGAAAGGAAGTACTTGGCTATGGCGGGGACTTTGACGACCGTCCATGCGATTATAATTTCAGCGGAAACGGCATTGTCTACGGCGGCAGCAGAAAGCCGTCGCCCAAGATGCAGGAAGTAAAATTTAACTATCAAAATATACAGGTTCGCGTGGAGGGTGACAGCTTTGAAGTCATCAACAAGAATCTGTTTACCAATACCTCGAGTTACCAGTGCATTGTCACATTGGCGTTAGAGGGTGAGGAGCTTGCAAAAGCAACGGTTGTCACAGACGTGGCGCCGCTCACCTCCGAGGTGTATCAACTGCCCGTATTTGGCTATATGACACCGTGGAGCTGCGAGGAACCGTGGAAGGCGGTACGGGGCGGTGAGTATGTCGTGACAGTGAGCTTCGTGCTGCCCGATGACACCATCTGGGCAGAGCGCGGGCATGAGGTTGCCTTTGGACAGGGTGTGTACACCGTCGAGGGTGTATGTGATGACAGCGATATTTCCGAACAGCAAATACTGGAACCACAAATGTTTGAGATTGCCGACGGCGCCTACAATATCGGCGTGCGCGGCATGCATTTTGAGGCGTTGTTTGACAAGGGCGGAAAGGGTCTGGTGTCCTACGTGTACGCAGGCAGGGAGCTGATCAAAGCCATACCGAAACCGAATTTCTGGCGTGCGCCGACAGACAACGACTTCGGCAATCAGATGCCGTTCCGGTATGCACAGTGGAAGACCGCGAGCCTGTACCAGCAGACAAAGGAGCCTGCCATCACGAAAAATGACACTGATGTCACAATTCAATACTGTTATGTACTGCCGACAACGCCGGCGTCAGAATGTTTTGTGACCTACAAGGTGACAGGTGACGGCAATATCAATACGACGCTGGAATACCAAGCGCCAGACGGCGTCACCGACATTCCCGAGTTTGGTATGCTGTTCAAATTCGATGCGGATTTGGAGAATGTGACTTGGTACGGACTCGGACCGGCAGAAACCTACTGCGACCGCGAAAGGGGCGGGAAGCTTGGTGTTTATCATAAAAAAGTATCAGAAAATTTAGCAGAGTATCTCGTGCCGCAGGAGTGTGGAAATCACACGGGCGTGCGCAGTGTCAGCATCACGGACAACAAAGGACGCGGCGTTTGTTTCACCGGAAACGATTTGAGTGTGAATGTACTGCCATACACGCCGCATGAGCTTGAAAACGCAATGCATGTCTATGAACTGCCGCCTGTCTACTACACGGTGGCGAGGATTGCCCTAAAGCAGATGGGTGTGTCCGGCGACGACAGCTGGGGTTCAAGAACGCACGAGGAGTATCTGCTGGATACAGTGAACAAGTTAACCTTATCTTTTGATTTCAGAGGAATCTGCGAATAAAATCGTCTCGTCTTTTGATTTCAAAGGAATATGAAAAACAAATAAAGGAGGAATGAAAAGTGGATAAATTTGTATTAAACATTATCCATCGTCCAGAGATGGTTCCAGAGTATTCTGCGACTGTAACAGGACAGGGAAAGGAGGAGGATATCGGGGATAAGGCACTCTTGACTGAATCGCTCGATATTTTCAAGACACAGCAGAGGCTGGCGCACGAGAATGGTCTGAAGGTGACAATCCAGATGACATACGCGTCACTTTTTAATGATGAGGCAGTGGAGCTTGCAAAGCATGACCATGAGGAGTTTGGCGACGAGATTGCGCTCTCCCTGCTCGGACTTCCCTGCGAGGAGTTCCGCGAGAAGTACAAGACAAAGGACTTCTGTATCTGGATGTTCTCAATGGAGGACAAGAAAGCCATCGTCAATGATGTTTTCGAGAAATTCCATGATAAGTTCGGTTTTTATCCAGAGTCAACTGGTTCTTACTACATGGATGCTGAGCTGACAAACTACATCAAGGAGAAGTATCCGACTGTGAAATGTGCGGTTGCGACATGCTGGGAGGAAGGACCAAAGGCATACCACACTTGCAACAACTCATGGTACACCCTGTTTGACGGCGGTCCATGGGCACCATGGATTCCGTCCAAGCAGAATACCCATGCACCTGCGGCGAACGCGGCAGAGGACTCTGGCATCGTTGCAATTCCGCATCTGTCAAGAGACCTGATTGCCTGCTATGACGGAAATGGTTCGAATTTCGGCACCCATCCGCAGAACGTACTCCGCGGCATGATTTACGACACAAAGACATGGGAATATCCGTATCTCTATAACTTGATTGACCAGTACCGCGATCTTGCAAAGTACAATAACGGCTATTCCTACAACATGATGTTTGTCGGACCGGGCTGGATGAACAAAATGGGGCGCTGGGAGCAGCCGTATGAGCTTTTGTATAAATCATACAGCGACGGCTGCAAGTATTACGGCGAGTTGAAGAAAGAGGGCAAGCTCATCGACATGACCATGGCAGAGTTTGCTGACTATTATAGGGAAAAGAAGGGCGTCAATGCTGGCAACTACAACGAGCCGGAGTGTGCGCCTTGGCGGGATATCCTCTACGGCTCAGACAAGCAGTTATTCTGGTACTGTGACCCATATATGAGAGCCTGCGTCAACATGGATCAGGGCGGCGCGATTGTGGACCTTCGTCCCTATGTGGCAAAATTAAACTGGCCTGTCGGCATCGGCACACCGCACGTACAGGATGCCTCCTATCCATTCTTAATTCAGGAGAAATACCGCGCAGGGTACTTCACGCACTATGCAGGGGCAGGCACCGTGAGAAGTGCGAAGCTCTCATACAAGGGCGAGGAAGTAGATCTCTGCCTCTGCCCGACACACAGCCACTTCTCCGAGGAAGTGATTGACGGCAAAAAGACGCGCATCCTGACACTGGACCCAGTTGAAATCAAATTCAACGGCGTGACCGTGAAGCTTCAGACCAAGGAATACTTTGAGGAAGGCGCTTCCAACATCAAGATTGAGCGAAATATTCTTGAAGTCAGCGACCCGTCCGCGGAGATTACGCTTGACGAGTATATTACGGCATGCTATGGCACGACAGAGTATCCTGAGGACATGACAGGCATCACACTCGCATGTGAGGGTGCAGGCGGAGAGACCATCAACTATGAATACAGATGCCGCGATGCGAAGCTTGACGGTGCGAGCGCAGTGAGTGCGGTGATTCCGGCAATCGAGACAAAAGTTTCCCTCACTGCTTCGGACAAGGCGCTTGGCTATATCGAGGAGGGATATGCATTTTCACCGATGTTCAAGCTTGGCTACAAGAAGACAATTTCTGATAAGGAGGTATTTGCAACATGGCTCAACTTGGAAAAGGCAAATTAAATTACAGATGTCCATCCTGCTTTATGCGAGACCTCGACATCGACATGTTTTACAATAAAGATACGGGCATCTACAGCTGTATCCGCTGCCAGTACAGAGGAACAGAAGCAGATGTTCTTGAGAAAAACGAGATGGTGCGTTTCCGCTACCTCGACAGAGCGAAGCGGTTTACGAAGTTTGATTTTGACTAAATGACCAGCGCATCAAAAAGCAAAGCGAAGGGCACTTCAGATAATGGAGTGCCCTTCGAGTTTCCTTTAGAATCACATTTCTAAAATGCACATTCAAATAAAGTTCACTTAAAATTCATTGAATTTATGCGCGTTATCTGCTACAATAGTCATTGGTTTGTACAGTGCTGGCTGAATAGATGGACAAAAATGCACTGTGAAAAGAGGTATTTGTAGCGATGACAGTCATTTTAGAAGGCACGAAAAGCATATTGATGTGCCAAAAGTAAGGAATCTGGCTGCACAGTTATGAAAAGATTATTTAGATTGGAGCCGCACATGAGTATTATAGAAAAAGTATTCGGTACACACAGTGAACGCGAATTAAAAAGGATTGAACCCATTGTAAAAAAGATTGAGAGCTATCGCGATGAGATGGGAAAGCTCTCCGATGAGGGGCTTCGCGAAAAGACTGCGGAGTTCAAAAAGAGAGTGGCGGAGGGCACGAGCCTCGATGACATTCTTCCGGAGGCATACGCGCACAGCTACGCAAATCCGGCGTATGCCGTATCCGTGCTCGGAGAGCAGTTCGGGGCGGCGTTTTCGCTGCTTACAGCGCATATACGTGCCGGCATCCGCGAGGTGTTCCGTGGGAATTTAACGAGACTGACAATTGTAATGGAATTGTTCGTGGAAATCTACAACAGCTTTGAAGCGTTATCCGGGCAGGCGGCTTCCGCCGATGCGCTGGCTGAGACAGAGAAGGAAATCCGCCAGACAATTTACTGGTATTTTCATGACTACAGTGAGCTTTTCAATGAAGCGGCGATAGAAAGACTTGTGAATCCGGCGGAGGATTTCGAGCGCGGAATCGTAATGGAATCCGACTTGACCGATTTGCGTTATCTCTACCGCTACGGCGCATATATCGGGGAGAATGAGAAAAAGATTGCGGCGTTTTTAAACGGTATGTCCCAGGAAGAGATTCAGGCGATGGCGGATACTTACACGGAGGGCTACCGCATCGGGTTTGAGGTGACAGGCAAGGATCTATCGAAGAAGCAGACAGCGCAGATCCGCTATCCGATCGGCTTCGAGCGTATGGTGCGCGCGGCTGTTTTAAATTTTGAAAATATGGGACTTAAGGTAACGATGCGTGCAACGGGTACGACGGTAAATAAGCAGTATGATTACGATCATAAGGAGGATGCGGCATATTATCTTGATAAGGCGTATGTGGAGCGTGAGCTTGAGTCGTGGAGAAGCGGCTTTGAGGAACGCAAGTCACTGGCAGCCGGGCATGCAGGTCCGGCGGTGATCGAGGTGTTCGGCGAGGAGCCGTTTTCACCCGAAAGTAAGAAAGAAGCGCTTCATTACAGTGATAAGCAGCAGAAGTTGTGTGTCTACCAGAAGAGCCAGGAAGGGCAGATCACAAATCAGTATATTAAGGGTGAGGAGCGCAGTTTTACGATTATCGCATATCCGCTGCCTGCGATCGGGGAGCGGTTCGCGGAGATTTTTGCCGAGACGGTGAAGATCAATACGCTTGATTACATGCTCTACCGGGATATGCAGCAGAAGATGATCGACGTCTTAGATCAGGCGGATAAGGTGCACATTACAGGAAAGGGAGCAAATAAGACGGATCTGTATGTCAATATCTGGAAGCTTAAGGATCCGGCGAAGGAGACAGCGTTCGAGAACTGCGTGGCGGACGTCAATATTCCGGTCGGCGAGGTATTTACCTCTCCGGTACTGGAAGGGACGACGGGCAAGCTGTTTGTGAGCCAGGTGTATTTAAATGAACTGAACTATGAGAATCTGGAGATTGATTTTAAGGACGGTATGATAGAGAATTACACCTGTACGAATTTTGCCGAGGAGGAGGAGAACCGGAAATATATCCGCGATAATGTGCTGATGCACCATGAGACGCTCCCGATGGGTGAATTCGCGATTGGAACGAACACGACGGCGTACCGGATGGCGCGGGACTATGATATTGCGGCAAAGCTGCCGATTCTGATTGCGGAGAAGACAGGACCTCATTTTGCGGTGGGGGATACCTGCTACAGCCATGAGGAGGACAATGTATCTTATAACCCTGACGGCAAGGCGATCGTGGCGAGGGAGAATGCCGTTTCCGCGCTGCGCCATACGGATATGGAGAAGGCGTATCTGAACTGTCATACGGATATTACGATTCCGTATGATGAACTCGATAAGATCACAGTTATCCGTGCGGACGGTACGACAGTGGATATTATCTCGGACGGCAGGTTTGTACTTGCGGGTACGGAGGCGTTAAACGAGCCGTTAGACCGGGCGTAGGCGGAGAAATGAAACGACGGTAATAGATGACGGCTTGGCTTTTTTGTAGAAGACAGATATAATAACAGAAAAATACTGGTGTATTGCGCCGTTATGCGAAATGTGGGCGATACGGTACACCGGATGCCGGCGCTATACCGCCGGAGAAAAGGAGAGAACAATGGCAAAAGTAGGTATTGTAATGGGCAGCGATTCTGATATGCCGGTGATGGCAAAGGCTGCAGATATTTTAGAGAAGCTTGGGATTGACTACGAGATGACGATTATCTCGGCGCACCGTGAGCCGGACGTGTTCTTTGAGTATGCGAAGAGCGCGGAGTCGAAGGGCTTTAAAGTCATTATCGCGGGTGCGGGCATGGCAGCGCATCTGCCGGGTATGTGTGCGGCGATTTTCCCGATGCCAGTCATCGGTATTCCGATGCACACAACTTCCCTCGGCGGGCGTGATTCCCTCTATTCCATCGTACAGATGCCGTCCGGGATTCCGGTAGCGACGGTAGCGATCAATGGCGGAGCAAATGCAGGATTACTTGCAGCGAAGATCCTTGCAACATCAGATGATGCAATTTTGCAAAAATTAAAGGAATATTCCAAAGAATTGAAGGAGCAGGTGCAGGCGAAGGACGCGAAGCTTCAGGAAGTGGGATATAAAAACTATTAGAAATTATCAGACAGTTTATGAGAAGCGGATGAAAAGCATATGAAAAGTGGCATGTGAAGTGCAGGAAGCGGCAGGAGCCGGTTGACAAAAAGGTCTATTTGATATAGACTACTCTGTAGGGTGGTCTATACTAAATAGACCTTTTGCATTTATGTGTGGTGTAATTGTAATGTAACTGAGATTCTCCCGGTGAATGAAATGCAGTACGGAGAAGACGAAGGAAAGGAGCGGGTCGCATGAAGGAGTATCGTCTGGCGGAAGCGGAGGCGCGCTTTGCGGATTTGATATGGGCAAATGAGCCGATTGGTTCTACGGAACTGGTAAAGCTGTGCGAGAAGGAGTTGGGCTGGAAGAAATCAACAACGTATACAGTGTTAAAGAAGTTGTGTGTCAGAGGAATTTTCTGCAACGAGAATGCAACAGTGACCGCGATGCTTTCCAGAGAAGAGTTTTATGGCGGCAGGAGCAGGCAGTTTGTCGAGGAGGAGTTCGGCGGTTCGCTGCCAAAGTTTCTCACAGCTTTTATTGGAAAAGAGAAGCTTACGGATGCGCAGGTGGAGGAGATGAAGGCATTGATCGAGAGCTATCGCGAGGAGTGAGGCGAAGGATTGACGCAGGGTGTGTTTGTAGAATGTGCTGGCGTGAGGTTTCATTTATGAAAAAGTTTCGGGAAGGGGGAACGGTTATATGGAAGATGTGTTTTTACGTGTTTTAAATATGGGAATCACGGCCGGCTACTGTGTATTGGTGCTGCTTTTCGTGCGGCTGTTTCTTAAGAAGCTGCCGAAGATCTATTCCTATGTGCTGTGGAGTGTCGTATATTTCCGTCTGGTGTGCCCGGTTTCCATAAAGAGCGTCTTCAGCCTGCTTAAGATCAGCCCGCAGACAGTTCCGCCTGATATCGGAATGCAGATCAACCCGCGCATCACGAGCGGTGTGCCACAGGTGGATACCGTCGTGAATACGGGGCTGGCGCAGGCGGCGCCCGCGGTGGAGGCGAGCGTAAATCCGATGCAGATTGTCGTGTATGGGGCGACGGTTGTCTGGGGGATAGGCGTGCTGTTACTGTTTGGCTACAGTGTGTGGTCTGTGCTGAGGCTGAAAGGGCAGCTTAAGGATGCGCGTTTTCTCGGAGAGAATCTCTATGAGTCAGAGAAGCTTCACACGCCGTTTGTGCTGGGCCTCTTTGCGCCCCGTATATATCTCCCGGCAGAACTGGGGGAGAAGGAGCGGGTCTATGTGCTTGCGCATGAGAGAACGCATATCAGAAGGCGTGATTATCTCATCAAGGAAGCAGCATTTTTTGTGACCTGTATTTACTGGTTTCATCCGTTGGTCTGGCTGGCGTTTTATCTGATGTGCAGGGATATGGAGATGTCCTGCGATGAGAGTGTGATTCGCAGTATGGGTAAGGAAAGTAAAAAGGAGTATTCGGCGGCGCTGCTCTCCCTTGCCTGTGGCAGACAGATCGCAAACGGAAGCCCGCTCGCATTCGGCGAGGGAGGCATTAAAGGACGGATTACAAACGTACTTCACTATAAACGCCCTGCATTCTGGGGCGGTGTTGTCATTGTCATCGTTCTTGCAGCGGTGCTTCTGGGACTTGCCTTAAACCCAAAGGAGCAGTATGCGCAGGATGAGAGCTACAAGAGCGAAGAACAGCCGGTTGCACTCACGGATTTTCTTATGGGGCAGACAAAGATGCCGCTTGGAAACAAAACGGTCACGGTGGAACTGTGGATGACAAAGGGAGAGTACTTTGACATTGAGCACGCCGTGCCGGGCGGCGGAATTTATGAGGAAAATTATCAGGGAAGCTATGAACTTCGCACGGTAGATTCATGGGGAAAGGTGCTTGATACCAGAAAGCTTGGAGCAGATCTCAGCTTTTGGGGAGAGGAGACGTCCTGCAATTTTCCGGGAAAGCTTGATTTAGCGTGGACGGATTACAATGTGGACGGCTGCCCGGATTTTACCATCGGCATGGCGGGCTCTTCATCGACGAACTTCTACCGGCTCTATACAGTGCGTGAGGACGGAACGCTTGCGATGCTATGTGAGTCGGCGATTCCGGGGCAGGCAGGGGCAGAGCTTTCCGTCGTGTTCGAGCATGATACGTTATCGGAAGGACTGCCGCTTCTCGGCTATTTCTGGAATAATGAGCTTGGGGTTGGTGAACACTGGTTTTACTATTATAATCAGGAGACTGGGCTCTACGAGGAGGGCGACAAGGTCATACCAAAGGTGGAAGATGCGAACACAAAAACGGCTGTGTCGCAGAGCGCAGGCAGTGACGGGGGAGCGGTGCACCGGGAAGGCTTTATAGAGCCTGTGCTTCATCTGCATGTATCGGATTATCTTGCGGATTCTGAATATATTGATACGTCACTGCTTCCGGAGGAGGAGCACAGGGCGCTCGCCGTTCTGGCATTGCAGGAGCTATATGATCTGACCGGAACGCAGGTGGAGGAGTGTTATTACTATTATAATGTGCAGGGAGATTTTGTGTTTGCGATGAGCGAGGCGGACATGGATCATGACAGAACCTTTTATTGCAGAGGCTTTGATGAGGAGAAATTTGCAAGGGCATTCGTGATTCCACAGATGCATTTCTCAAATGCGAGACGTACATGGTTTTCCCCGGTTTATCAGTATGATCTGCCGGAGAATTTTTCAGATATGCAGGATGTGGAGAAGGCAGTCTGGTTCTTAGAGCACAGCGCGGTCTTTCAAGGGGGTACGGTTGCGGATTATTGGCAGCCTTATAGAGACGACATACCGCAATTATGGCGTATCGCCATGGAGGACGGCACGGCTTATGAAGTTCTGCTGGATAACAAGATCGACGCAGTGACGGATATTATCGGGCCTTATCCGACCAGTGATTTTGAGCATTAAGGGGAAGTGAAAGACCGAGCAAACATCGGAGACAAAAACCGGGGAACCGGAAATTTAAAACGAGGGAAAAGAGAATGAAAAGGAAAGAGTTTATATTGGGAATGACCGTATTGTGTTTGAGCATGGCTGGGGGATGCCAGACAGCGCAGCCGGACGGCGCGGATACACAGATTAGCGCGGAGAACGCACAGGGAGCAGGGAGCGGCGCGGATGTGCAGACGGACGCGGCGCAGGAAACGGAAATGGAACAGGAAACGGGCGCGGACAGCACGGGTGTGGGCAGCGCAGCGCAATCCGCAAAACAAAACGGATTGCTTCAGACGGCAGATAAAATCGTAGATCAGACCTTTGATGTGGAACTGAATAGTCTTGGAAATGTGACATTCGCGTCCTATACGACGCGGACGGACGCACAGCCGAACGGCGACGCAGTGTTTGCGATTCTTTGCGGTGACGAAGTCGTGCAGATGTTAGAAGGAATGGAGAAAGATAACGTGCGAACCGACCGCTGCCTGGATTCGGTAGCGGCAGTATCGTTCCCGGATTATAACGGTGACGGAATCAAGGATATCATCACAATCTGCAATTATGAGCCGCTTGACGGGGATGAGGAGAAGGCGTCAGAAATCCGTATCTATACCGGAAATGCGGACGGAAGCTTCACGTTGGAGCGTGAGCTTTCGGCGGAGGCGGATTCGGCACTCGCCGAGAAAACGATAAAGAGCGTGTTAGGCTTTCTGGGAGCGCCGGGCAGCAGGACGGATGCATCGGAGAACGGAGCGGCGGACGGATGGCAGCAGGCGTATATTGACTGCATCAGCCCAAGTGACGATCCGGTGGAGGAATATAATCTGATTTATCTGAATGATGACGAGATTCCGGAATTGGTGGTAATCGGAAACTGTGAGGCTGCGGGCTGCCGGATCGTCAGTTTTTGTGACGGGAAAATATATCAGAATCAGCTCAATCGTCTTTATTTCAGCTACATTGAGGGAGAAAATCTGCTCTGTAATTCCGAGGGGAATATGGACTGCTACTACGATCTGGTCTACAGCCTGGGTAAACAGGGGTTAGAGCCGGTTGCCGAAGGCTATTACGGAGCGGAGGACAATTCCAACGTGCAGTACGATGCGTCGGGCGAGCCGATTTACTACTATGAGTGGAACGGTACGCGCATGACGAAGGAGGAGTACGCGAAGGCATTAAACAGTGTTTACGATATGAGTAAAGCGAAGGATGGCTACGAGTATGGGAAAACCTATTCGGCGGAGCAGGTGATACAGATTCTCGAGGGGATGTAAGAACCGGAAGAAGGAAAAGGGCAGGAACGGGAAGGAAAATGCAGGGAGAAACAAAAATGAGGGGTCAGGAGGAGTTACACTGCAAGGACAGAAAAAGGGGTGTGGGAGAATGAGAAAAAGAAATGTGAAAATTGCGGCAATGGGAATGATTTTTTGCATGATATTTGATGCGTGCGGCATCGGAACTTCAGGGGAAGCGGCAGAGGATAACGAAGATTACACTACGGATATAGAAAAACAGGGAGAAGGTACGGCGGAAAACACAGAAGATACGGCGGAAAACGCAGAGGCGAAAGAAGGCGGTACAGAGCGAAGTCTTACAGAGGAGGAACTTCAACAGTTCTCGGATTATGTAAGCCAAAATGAAAATTACGGATTTCTGCTGTCTGTATATGACACGCCGGCGGACATCGTGTTGGATGAGCTTTTCTACAGCGGTGCAGGTATGGACACGGAGCGTGTGGATGATGAGGAGATCGCGGCGTATTTAAAGGAGACGGGGGATGAGGAATTATATACGGACCTTACGCGTCTTACCGGCTTGCAGATCGATACCTTCCTGCAGGAAAAGACGGGGCTTTCTTACAGTCAGATGAACCACCCCCTGACATGGATCTATCTGCCCAAATATGATGCCTATTACTGGGAGCACGGCGACACGAATTATCAGTCGTTTCGCTGTATTGCAGGCAGTACAGAAGACGAGGAGAATTTTACGCTTGAGGTTGTGCCGGAAGCCGGATATGAGGGCGAGGATCAGAGCGGCTATCATATCATACCATATGAGACAACGGTGCGGAAAAACGCCACGGGCTACCAGTTTGTCTCAAATCGTATGTGGATCACGGACGGACAGATTAAAGACCAGACTTTTGATGTGGAGATGGCGCCGTTCGGAAAAGTAACGTTTGCTGCTTATGAGCCGGATACAGAGCGGAATCCTTATTGTGATGTGACATTTTCTGTGATAAAGGACGGTTCGTGTGCCACGACACTGCCGGGCATGAACGGTGAGTGGAATATGCTGGCGGCAGCGGAGAGCTTTTGTTCGGTGGAGGCAGTATCTTTTACGGATTATAACGGGGACAGTTATACGGATGTGATTGCGATTATCAATTATTCGTATGTACAGGGACCCGATGCGGGTACGGGCTACACGCAGGCACGCATTTATACCGGGCATGAAGAGGGATATTTTACGCTGGAGTGCGAGCCGTCAGTGGCGGCGGGCGAAGCGCTTGGCGATGAGATGACGGTCGCGGATATTCTTGCGTTCGTGAAGGCGCATGGAGCGGAGTATGGAATATAAGTGAAACGGCAGGCGTCGTAAGTTACATTGCGACATAAAAATAAATCATAATAGAATAAAGATAAGGGAGTTGTGAAAGTATATTTTCATAACTCCTTTATTTTTATTGAACTATAATATTTGGATGTATGATAAAAAAGACTAATATACTTGAATAATATAATAATATATAAGAAAAGGAAGTGGATGTTGTTGTCGAACTGCCGAGAGAGAAGTTCCTCTGTGAGGTAAAATACCGGAATCACTCGCATGTGCCAAACAGCGACGCTATTGTGGAACTGTGCAGGGAGAAGAAAAGCGGTGTGACAGGCGCATTTCTGCTCACAAAGCAGTTGAACGATATCGGTGTTACCGCGCACAGCACCGAAGTGCCGATTATGCGGATTCCGGCGCTGATGTTCCTTTATCTGCTCGGGAAAGCGGAAGCGGACGGAATGGGCGGCAAGCTATAGATAATTTATTAGAAAAACGAAAGACTGAAAAACAATATATAAGATAATCTAATAAAACGGATTATAATATATAATTGGAAAATATATGGATTTAAAGCTATACTATACATGGATGGTCAGCAGGAAACGCCATCCATACCGGCATGGCGGAAACTGTATGCCGGGAGGCACAGAGCACAGAAGGAAATCCGGTGCAGCTCACGGTGCGTGGCAGCATTTTCCTTCGGAAAACAGGGAGGAAAATCCTCTGCTCCTGCAAAGGCAGTCGCATTTTCCTTCGGAAAACAGGGAGGATTACATATGGATTACAAGAATTCCGGCGTTGATATCGAGGCAGGGTACAAGTCAGTAGAGTTGATGAAGAAGTATGTACAGGGAACCATGCGCCCGGAGGTGTTAGGCGGGCTTGGAGGATTTTCCGGTGCATTTTCCATGGAGCGTTTTAAGGATATGGAGAAGCCTACGCTCGTATCGGGAACAGACGGCTGCGGAACGAAGGTGAAGCTGGCGTTTCTTCTTGACAAGCACGATACGATCGGTATCGACTGCGTGGCAATGTGCGTCAATGATATCGCATGCGCCGGTGGTGAACCATTATTTTTCTTAGATTATATTGCATGCGGAAAGAATTATCCTGAAAAAATCGCGACGATCGTAAGCGGCGTTGCAGAGGGCTGCAAGCAGGCAGGCTGCGCGCTGATCGGCGGGGAGACTGCGGAGCATCCGGGACTGATGCCGGAGGACGAGTACGATCTTGCGGGCTTTTCCGTAGGAATTGTGGACGAGAAGGATATTATCACAGGTAAAGATCTGGCGGCAGGGGATGTGCTGATCGGTATGGCGTCTTCCGGCGTACATTCGAACGGTTTTTCTCTGGTGCGCAAGATTTTCCGTATGGATGCAGAGACATTGAATACTTATTTTGACGAACTTGGCACGACGCTCGGCGAGGCGCTGCTCGCACCGACGAGAATCTATGTGAAGGCGCTGCGCTCCATCAGGGAGGCGGGCGTTACGGTGAAGGCGTGCAGCCATATTACAGGCGGCGGCTTTTATGAGAATGTTCCGCGTATGCTCCCGGAGGGCAAGCATGCCGTGATTAAAAAGGATAGCTACGAGGTTCCTGCAATCTTTAAGATGATGGCAAGAGAGGGCAACGTGGCGGAGCAGATGATGTACAATACCTACAATATGGGTATCGGAATGGTACTCGCTGTGAATCCGGCAGATGTGGATAAGACAATGGCGGCAATCAAAGAAGCGGGAGATACCCCGTATATTATCGGTGAGATAGGGGACGGCGAAAAAGGAGTAACCTTATGCTAAAGCTGGCAGTTTTGGTGTCTGGAGGCGGAACGAACCTTCAGGCAATTCTGGATGCAATCGATACGGGAAAGATTACGAATGCGCGGGTGGAGGTCGTTATCAGCAACAACCCGGGGGCATATGCCTTGGAGCGCGCCGCAAAGTGCGGCGTGGAGGGAATCTGTATTTCCCCGAAGGAGTATGAGAACCGCGCGGCGTTCAACACGGCATTTCTGGACAAGCTGAATACCTATGAGGTCGATCTTGTTGTGATGGCAGGCTTCCTTGTGGTGCTTCCGCCGGAGATGATTGCGCAGTACCGCAATCGCATCATCAATATTCATCCGTCGCTGATTCCGTCTTTCTGCGGAACAGGCTTTTACGGACTCAAGGTGCATGAGGGCGCGCTTGCCCGCGGTGTGAAGGTCACGGGGGCGACCGTGCATTTCGTGGATGAAGGAACGGATACCGGGCCGATCATATTACAGAAAGCGGTCGAGGTGTGCGAGGGAGATACGCCGGAGGTTTTGCAGCGCCGCGTCATGGAACAGGCGGAGTGGAAGATTCTGCCGAAGGCGATCGATCTGATTGCAAATGATAAAGTGTCCGTTGCAGACGGACATGTAACAATAAAAGAATAAAAGAAAGCAATGTCATTGTTTGAAACACCAAGAAGAAGGAGAAACAAGATGAAGGTATTAGTAGTAGGCAGCGGCGGACGCGAGCATGCAATCGTGACAAGCGTGGCGAAAAGCCCGCGGGTGGATAAGATATACTGTGCGCCGGGCAATGCGGGAATTGCAGCTCTGGCAGAGTGCGTTCCGATCGGCGCTATGGAGTTCGATAAACTGGTGGCATTTGCGAAGGAAAATGCAGTCGATTTTACCATTATCGGCATGGACGATCCGCTGGTCGGCGGAATCGTAGATGCGTTTGAGGCAGAGGGCTTAAAGGTGTTTGGACCGAGGAAAAATGCGGCGATATTGGAAGGAAGTAAGGCATTTTCCAAAGATCTGATGAAAAAGTACCATATTCCTACGGCGGAATATGAAAATTTTGACGATGCAGAGGCGGCGGAGGCTTATCTGGAAAACGCACGGTTTCCCGTGGTGCTAAAAGCAGACGGACTTGCTTTGGGAAAAGGGGTATTGATCTGCGAGAATTTGGAAGAAGCAAAGGAAGGCGTAAAATCTATTATGCTGGATAAGAAATTCGGCTCGGCCGGCAGTCGGATGGTAATTGAAGAATTTATGACCGGCCGGGAAGTATCGGTGCTTTCTTTTGTAGACGGGAAGACGATTAAGACCATGACTTCGGCCCAAGATCATAAAAGGGCCATGGACGGGGATATAGGCTTGAATACGGGCGGAATGGGGACTTTTTCTCCGAGTCCGTTTTATACGAAAGAAATCGATGAGTTTTGTATGAAATATATTTACCAGCCTACGGTAGATGCCATGGCGGCCGAGGGAAGAGAATTTAAGGGAGTGATTTTCTTTGGCCTGATGCTGACGGAAAAGGGACCGAAAGTGCTGGAATATAATGCCCGCTTCGGCGATCCGGAAGCACAGGTAGTGCTGCCCAGGATGAAAAACGATATGATAGAGGTAATTGAGGCATGCATTGACGGGAAATTGGATGAAATAGATCTGCAATTTGAGGATAATGCGGCAGTCTGTGTAGTTCTTGCTTCCGAAGGATATCCGGTAGCATACGAAAAGGGTTATTTGATACAGGGGTTGGAAAGCTTTGAAGGAAAAGACGGTTATTATTGTTTTCATGCCGGAACAAAGAAAACAGAAGAAGGAATCGTTACGAATGGTGGAAGGGTCCTGGGTATTACAGCAAAGGGAAGGGAGTTGAAGGAAGCCAGGGAAAACGCCTATCGGGCTGTGCAATGGGTTACTTTTGAAAATAAGTACATGCGCAATGATATAGGAAAAGCGATTGAGGAGGTATAAGGGGTATGGGTATCACGGATAAAGAAGCGCTCAGGATGGAAGCATTGGGGATCACTAACTACAACAGGCCGTATGTATGCGATAATTGCGGCGGGCTCATGGAGTTTAAAGGGTGCGGCGAATACGAATGCGAAGACTGCCATACGAAGGGGTTTGATGATTATGGCAAGGTAAGGAATTATATTGAGCTTCACAGGGGGGCAAACGCGGCGGAAATCGAATCGAAAACCGGAGTAACGCAGAAATCGATCCGGCAGATGCTAAAGGAATCCAAACTTGAGATCACCGCTGATTCCGTAGCATTTATGAGATGCGAGATCTGCGGGGTGAATATTCGTTCGGGCAGATTCTGCCCCAAATGCGAGGCTTCTTATCATAAGGAAAAAGAAAAGCAAATGAGGGAAAAATTAAAAGGATTTGGATTAGAAAACGAAGAAGAACGAAGGGAACGCCAGAAAGGCGAAAAACGTTTCCTTCGCGATGAGTAGGAAACATTTTCCTGAAAGTACATTTTTGGAAATACTTTCCTGAAAAAACACTTTCCTGGAAATACGGATCAGAGAGGAAATACGGATGAGGACAACATTAGGAAGAAAAATTGTTACAATTATGTCGGGCATTCTTTTGGCAGCCGTCATGTTTATCAACGCGCCTGCGGAAGTTATGGCCTATCAGCCTACGGTGGGAATCGTATCAGCGGCTGCAGCGAAGGTAAGAAAAGAGCCAAATACATCAAGCGATGTGGTAGGAAGCGTACTGAAGGGCAGCAGCGTTACGGTGACGGATGAGGTGACGGATAGTGCGGGATCAAAATGGTATAAAGTAACGTTTGAAGGAAATACAGGTTATATACGTTCTGATTTGCTGATCAAGGCGACGGTGAGTACGCCGAATACGGTTCAGACTACGACCCAGACCGTACCGGCTGTTACGACAGGAAGCAAGCCGGCGGCAACTACGGCGACTCCGATCGCTGAGACAAAGGCATATGTTAATTATAAAAGTGTCGTCGTGCGCCAGGGAGCTTCTACGGATCATGAGGTGATGGGATCTGTGACGGAAAATACGTCTGTGATTATTACCGGGGAAGCAAACGGGGCGAATGGAAGAAAATGGTATCAAATCCGTTATACCAACCAATCGGGCAGGGAAGTAATCGGCTTTGTAAGGGCGGATCTGTTGACGGTAGGAGACCCGCCGGCTGCGGCTGCAGCACCGGAGGCTCCTGCGGATGAGCCGGCAGAACCCGCACCGGAAGAAGGAACGGAAACGCTGGAAGGGGAAGAAGCTCCCCCGGATGGAAGTGAGGAGACTCCCGCCGAAGCTCCTGCAGAAGCCCCCGCCGAAGCTCCGGCCGAAGCTCCAGCTCCTGCGGAACCACAGGAAAAACCCGATTATGAAATGGTATTTACTCAGAATGAGCAGGGAGTGGAAGAGTGGTTTTTATATGATAATATTAATGGTACGAGACAAGCGCTGTCCAATCTCCAGGCGGCGGCGGAGGCCGGAGCAAACAGAGTGGATGCGGATGAAGAAGAACTTTCCGTCCAGAAAATTATTATTATTGCTTTAGGGGCGGCAGTAGCAATTCTCGTGATCGTAATCGTGCTTCTTTTGTTCAAAATCAAAGATCTGAATGACGATGAGTACGACGATGATGATGACGATGAAGATGATGATGACGAGGATGAGGAAGACGACGACGAGGAAGATGATGAGGAAGAAGAGAAAGAAAAGAAAAAACCTCGTAAAAGATCTATGGCGGATAGTCTGAAAGCGGTAAATAATGCTGGTTCTGCAAAGATTGCCCGGGAAAAGGAAAAGGGAATCACGATTAAGAATGTGGAATATATTCCGGAAGAAGAGCCTTTTGAACCGGGAAGACCTGTCGTATCGAAACCACAGACAAAAAGAAAAGCGAAAAATTTTCTGATTGATGATGATGAATTCGAGTTTGAGTTCCTGAATATGGATGACAGAAATTGATGCCTTTGCGAAAAGGCCGGATAAAAGAATGGGGTATATGGGAAAGCCTGTATACCCTGTATCTGTTATAATTATATAGTTGTAATATGTGGAACAATGGAATGCCTGAGGGAAGGAAAGCGGATATCGGTATATGATAATAGAAATTGATTTTAACAGCGATGAAGCCTTGTACTTACAGCTTAGAAACCAGATTATTCTCGGGATTGCGACGGCCAGGATCAGAGAAGGAGATGAACTGCCCTCAGTGAGACAGTTAGCAGGGGATATCGGCATTAATATGCATACGGTGAATAAGGCGTATGCCGTTCTAAAACAGGAGGGGTTTGTAAAGGTAGACCGGCGCAGGGGTGCAGTGATCGCTATTGACACGGACCGCGCGGAAACAATAAGAGAACTTCGGAAGGAATTAAAAGTTATTCTTGCAAAAGTAAGCTGTAAGAATATTTCCAGAGAAGAAGTACATGCTCTTATTGATGAAATATATGAAGATTATGGAGGAATCGATTGATGCAGCCAAAGTTCACGGAAAAGGCAAAGACAGCGTTGACGCTGGCAGAGAAAACGGCGGCGGGCCTGAGGCAAGGTTATGTAGGAACCGAACATATTCTGGCAGGACTTTTAAAGGAAGGGACGGGAGTCGCCGCAAAAGTGCTTGTGGAGAACGGAGTAGAGGAAAAGCAGCTTTTGGAAATGATCCGGGAACTGATTACGCCGGATACAGGAGTGCTTGCAAAAGATAGAGACGGATATTCCCCCAGGGCAATGAAAGTGCTGGAAGAGGCGCATCGCCAGGCGGAACGTTTTGAAACGGGATGTACGGGAACGGAGCATATTCTGCTGGCCCTTGTAAAAGAGGGGGAGAACGTGGCAGTCAGATTGCTGAATACGATGGGAATATCTTTACAAAAGGTCTATGTGGATACGCTGATAGCCATGGGACAGGATGGCGCGTTATACAAAGAAGACTTGGCGAAAAAACAGGGCGGAAGGAAAAAAGGGGGCGCTTCCGTGTTAGAGCAATACAGCCGCGATTTGACCGCCCTTGCCAGAAAAGGAGAATTGGATCCGGTTATCGGCCGGGAAGATGAAATCGGCAGAGTAATCCAGATATTGAGCAGGAGAACAAAGAATAATCCCTGTCTGATCGGAGAACCTGGCGTTGGAAAAACTGCGGTAGTGGAAGGCCTGGCTCTTCGGATTGTAGCCGGGGAAGTGCCGTTTACGGTGCAGGATAAACGGGTAATGACCCTTGATTTATCGGGGATGGTTGCCGGGAGCAAATATCGTGGAGAGTTTGAAGAGAGAATTAAAAAAGTAATCAAAGAGGTGATTGCCAGCGGCAATGTGATCCTTTTTATCGATGAGATGCATACGATTATCGGTGCCGGAGGGGCAGAAGGGGCTATCGATGCTTCCAATATATTAAAGCCGTCCCTGGCAAGAGGAGAGATCCAGCTGATCGGAGCGACAACGATCTCAGAATACAGGAAATATGTGGAAAAAGATGCGGCTCTGGAACGCCGTTTCCAGCCGGTCAATGTGGAAGAACCTACCGAAGAAGAAGCGATCCGTATTTTAAAAGGAGTGGCGGGAAAATATGAGGAGCATCACCATGTCCGAATACAAGAGGATGCGATTGAGGCGGCGGTCAAACTGTCTGTCCGCTATATCAATGACAGAAATCTACCGGATAAAGCCATCGACCTGATCGATGAAGCCGCTGCCGCATTGCGCCTTAAGACGATGCATATGCCGGATAAAATGAAAGAATTGGCGGAGCAGATCGCAAAAATTGATGTGCAGATCGAACGCTCTATTCGGATGGAAGCATTTTCCCAGGCCGGGGAGTTGAAACGAAACCAGGATGTACTCATAAAGAAATATGATAAGCTGAAACAGCGCTTTGATAAGAACCAGAGAGAACGTAAATATGTGGTCGGTGAAAATGAAATCGCGGAAGTAGTGGCTATGTGGACGAAAATACCGTTAAAGAAACTGGCGGAAAAGGAAAGCGAACGCCTTCTGAAGCTGGAATCCATACTCCATAAAAGGGTCATTGGCCAGGAAGAAGCGGTATCGGCTGTGGCAAGGGCCATGCGCAGGGGAAGAGTGGGATTGCAGGATCCCAATCGCCCCATCGGTTCCTTCCTTTTTCTCGGCCCTACCGGAGTGGGAAAAACGGAGTTGAGCAAGGCGCTGGCAGAGGCGATGTTTGGTTCGGAAAATGCCCTGATACGCGTGGATATGTCGGAATATATGGAAGGGCATTCCGTATCGAAAATGATAGGATCGCCTCCGGGCTATGTGGGATTTGACGAAGGAGGGCAGTTGAGCGAAAAAGTCAGAAGGAATCCTTATTCGGTCGTTCTTTTCGATGAAATTGAAAAAGCCCATCCCGATGTATTTAATATTCTGCTCCAGGTATTGGATGACGGACATATTACGGACTCCAAGGGGCGTAAGGTTAATTTTAAGAATACAATATTGATTATGACGTCCAATGCAGGGGCACAGAGGATCGTGGACCCGAAAAATCTTGGTTTTGCCGTTATGTCCGATGAAAAGAAGGATTATGACAAGATGAAATCCGGGGTGATGGAGGAAGTAAAGAGGCTCTTTAAGCCGGAATTTATTAACCGTATCGACGAGATTATGGTATTCCATCCGTTGCAGAAAGAGGATATGAAGCAGATTGTCACATTGCTTGCTAAAAATCTGACAAAACGGTGCAAGGAACAAATGGATATCGATCTGACGCTGACTTCATCTTTAAAAGAATATATTATTGAGGAGCATTCCGATGCTAAGATGGGGGCAAGGCCTTTGAAACGGGCCATCCAAACTGTTATAGAGGATGCTCTGGCAGAAGAGATATTGGCGGGAAAGATAAAACAGGGAGACCATGTAAGTGCAGGAGTAAGGGATAAAAAAGTGGTTTTCCATAACAAAAAATTAGTGGATTAAACTGGGAAAATATATTATACTGTACTATAGAATGCGCAAAGGAAAGCATATAAGAGTTTTAGGAGGACATAAGAAATGGCAGTGGTGGAAGAATTACTCCGCGGAGAGGACGGGGGCGCAATCAGTTTTGGCAATCATAAACTGGAGGAAAAAGCGAAATTGGTTGACTTTGAATTCGGTGGAGATCTTTGGAAGGTAAAGACTTATAAGACGATGACAAAGCTTGAAAAGAACGGGATGTTCGTTTATGAGTCTGTGCCGGGCACGAGTGTAAACTGTTTTCAGGAGACGCAGGATGGCATTAGCTTTACGGTGGAGGGCAGCGAGGATGCGCAGATTACCGTAGGACTGCAGGATGAAACGGAATATGAAGTATTTATAAATAACGAAAGCATTGGCAAGATGCGTACGAATTTGGGAGGGAAACTGAACTTAAGCGTGGAACTCAGCGGAGACGGGGAAGTGAACGTCAGAGTGGAAAAATAATAGACTTTGAAAGTGTGCTTTCGGCAAAGAGCTGCTTTAGGTAAAAAAGTGTTTTTTATGGAAACGGGACGGTCATCGATATATGAAAGTCCCGTTTTCCTTGCGCCAGGCCAATAGTAAGAGGAGGAGGAAGGAATGGCAAAGGCTAAAAATACAGCCGTATTTTTTTGTCAGGAATGTGGATATGAATCGGTAAAATGGATGGGGCAATGTCCGGGTTGTAAAACGTGGAATTCTTTTGTAGAAGAAAAAATGAGTATCAGAAGCAAAAGAACCACCGGACCGGGTAAGTCCGGAGTGATAGGGCCGGTTAGAACCGGAGCGATAGGATCGGGCAAGCCCGGAGCGATGGGTTCAGGCAGAGCAGGGGAGGCATCCAGGCTTTCCGAGGTTGTGATGGATGACGGGGAAAGAATCGGTACGGGAATGGAAGAACTGGACAGAGTGTTGGGAGGCGGGATCGTCCCCGGTTCCCTGACGCTGGTAGGAGGGGATCCCGGCATAGGAAAATCTACCCTGTTGCTGCAAGTATGCCAAAAATTGGTAAATAAAGGGCAGAAAGTATTATATATATCAGGAGAAGAATCCTTAAAGCAGATAAAAATAAGGGCGGAACGGATCGGGGAGTTCGGCGATGATTTGCTGCTGCTTTGCGAAACCAATCTGGATATTATCGAAGAAGCGATATTGCATATCTGTCCCTGTATGGTGGTGATCGATTCCATACAGACGATGTACAGCGAAGAAATATCTGCGGCACCGGGAAGCGTGTCCCAGGTAAGGGAGGCTACGGGAGTCTTTTTACAGCTTGCCAAGGGAATGAACGTGTCCATTTTCATCGTAGGGCACGTGACGAAGGAAGGAACGGTGGCGGGGCCTAGAGTCTTGGAGCATATGGTGGATGCCGTGCTTTATTTTGAAGGAGACAGGCACGCTTCTTACCGCATTCTCAGAGGGGTGAAGAACAGGTTCGGATCGACGAATGAGATCGGTGTGTTCGAGATGCGGGAAGAAGGTCTGACAGAGGTAAAAAATCCGTCGGAATTTATGCTGGAAGGAAGGCCGGAGGGAGCCAGCGGATCCATAGTGGCGTGTTCTATGGAGGGTACAAGGCCCATATTGATCGAGATACAGGCTCTTGTATGCGGCAGCAATTTTGGGATTCCGAGAAGGCAGGCGACAGGCACGGATTTTAACAGGGTCAACCTTTTAATGGCGGTGCTGGAAAAGAGGGCGGGATTGCAGCTGTCGGGTTGTGATGCTTATGTGAATCTTGCCGGAGGCATCAAAATTATGGAACCGGCTATCGATCTGGGAATCGTGATGGCGGTAGTTTCCAGCTTTAAGAACCGTGCGGTGGACGATAAAATGATTGTATTCGGAGAGGTAGGACTGAGCGGGGAAGTGCGAGCGGTGAGCATGGCGGAGCAAAGAGTGCTGGAAGCTAAGAAGCTGGGATTTCATTCGTGCGTGGTGCCGGCGGTTTGTCTGAAAGGAATAAAAAATCAAGAGGGGATAAAAATAATCGGTGTGAAATCGGTACGGGATGCCATCGATCTGATATAGAGGAGCGGAATGAGATGGGAAAGTTAATGGTATATTTAAAAGGCTATAAAAAGGAGACAGTGCTGGCACCTCTTTTTAAAATGCTGGAGGCCTCCTTCGAACTGCTGGTTCCACTTGTGATGGTGCAGATCATCGACAGGGGAATTGCCGGGGCGGATAGAGGATTTATTTTTCGAATGAGTCTCATTATGATAACACTGGGTATCATCGGCCTCGTCTGTTCGATTACCGCCCAATATTTTGCGGCAAAGGCGGCTGTGGGATTTTCGGCGCAGTTGAAACATTCCCTGTTTGCCCATATCCAGTCGTTGTCTTTTTCGGAAATGGATGAGATCGGAACATCCACGCTGATTACCAGAATGACGAGCGATGTAAACCAGGTACAGTCCGGCGTAAACCTGATCTTGCGTCTTTTCCTCCGTTCGCCCTTTATCGTGGCAGGAGCGATGGTAATGGCATTTACTATCGATGTGAAATCAGCAATGGTCTTTACGGTGACGATTCCATTGCTGTGTGTAGTAGTATTTGGGATTATGCTGATCAGTATGCCGCTGTATAAGAAAGTTCAGGCAGGTCTGGACAGAATACTGAAAATTACGAGGGAAAATCTGACCGGAGCCAGAGTGGTGCGCGCTTTCAATAAAGAAGAAACGGAGATTCGCGGCTTTGAAGAAGGCAACAGGGATCTGACGAAAATGCAGATGTTTGTAGGACGGATATCTGCTCTGATGAATCCTTTGACTTATATTATTATTAACGGAGCGGTGATCGTCCTCATCCAAACAGGCGCATGGCAGGTGGATCAGGGCTATATTACCCAGGGCGAAGTCGTTGCGCTGGTCAATTATATGTCACAGATATTGGTGGAACTGATCAAGCTGGCGAACTTGATCATTACGGTGACAAAAGCCTTTGCCTGTGCCAACCGCATTCAGGATATCTTTGAAACAAAACCGGGGATTGGAGATGCCGGACAGCCGGTAAAAAGAGCGGATGAAAAAGAAAACATGGAAAATGATAAGGCAGAGGCGGTTAGCTTTGAACACGTAGGCCTTACTTATAAAAATGCGGGAGCGGAATCCCTGACAGATATCAGCTTCCGGGTGCGTAAGGGGCAGACCATCGGTATTATAGGCGGAACGGGCTCGGGAAAATCTTCCATTGTCCATTTGATTCCACGGTTTTATGATGCGACAAGGGGGAGCGTGAAAATAAACGGGATCGATGTGAAGGAATATCCGCTGGAAGAATTGCGCGGAAAAATCGGCATGGTTATGCAGAAAGCAGTTCTTTTTAAAGGAACGATCAGGGAAAATTTGCTATGGGGGAAGGAAGATGCTACGGAGGAGGAAATGTGGCGTGCATTGGAGATTTCACAGGCAAAGGAGTTTGTGGAAACGAAGGAGGGAGGACTGGAAGCACAGGTTGCCCAAGGAGGAAAGAACCTTTCCGGAGGCCAGAAGCAAAGGTTGACGATCGCCCGGGCGCTGATTCGTAAACCGGAAATCCTCATTTTGGACGATAGTGCATCGGCCCTTGACTTTGCTACGGATGCCAGGCTCAGGAAGGCAATTCGGGAGATGGATGAAGAGATTACGGTGTTTATCGTATCCCAAAGAGCTTCTTCCATACAGTATGCGGATTTTATTATCGTGATGGACGACGGAGAAGTGGCAGGTATGGGAACCCATGGGGAACTGCTGCAAAGCTGCGGAGTCTACAGGGAAATTTATGATTCCCAGTTCAAGAAGGAGGGAAGGGCGCGATGAAGGGCAGAAAAAGTCAGAAGGATATTCTGTTTCAAGTGATGGGATATATCAGAAGATATTGGATTTATCTGGGAGTATCTATCCTGATGGCGGCGCTTACGGTGGCGTTGACATTGTATCTCCCTATTCTGACGGGAGATGCCATTGACTTGATCATTGGAAAAGGATTGGTGGATTTTCAGGGGATCATGGTTATTTTGGAAAAAATGGCCATAGCGATTGGTGTGACGGCCGCTGCCCAGTGGTTGATGAACGTATGCAATAATAAGATGACCTATGGAATTGTCCGGGATATCAGAAATGAGGCTTTCCAAAAAATAGAGAAGCTGCCTTTGAAATATATTGATTCCAATTCTTACGGAGAGGTGGTCAGCCGGGTTATTGCAGATGTGGATCAGTTTGCCGACGGGCTTTTGATGGGATTTACCCAGTTATTTACCGGAGTTGTTACGATTCTTGGTACTCTGGCGATTATGCTGACGATCAATGTAGGGATCACGGCGGTGGTAGTCTGCATTACTCCGGTATCTTTTCTGGTAGCGAATTTTATTGCGAAGAAAACCTTCCATATGTTCCGGCGGCAGTCCGAGACGAGGGCGGAGCAGACGGCGTTGATCGATGAAATGGTAGGCGGGCAGAGAGTGGTACAGGCTTTCGGATATGAAGAGAATGCGATGGAACGTTTTGATGAAATCAATGAAAGATTGCAGAAATGTTCGTTACAGGCTATTTTCTTTTCTTCCATTACCAATCCGGCTACTCGCTTTGTCAACAGCCTGGTTTATACGGGAGTGGGTATTACGGGGGCGTTGTTTGCCATTCGGGGAGGGATCAGCGTTGGGATGCTTTCTTGTCTGCTGACTTATGCGAACCAGTATACGAAGCCTTTTAACGAAATATCCGGCGTAATTACGGAGCTGCAGAATGCTCTTGCATGTGCGGGGAGGATTTTTGAACTGATGGAAGAGGAGCCTCAGATACCGGATGCGGAGGATGCCCTGGAACTAAAGGCTGTCAGAGGAAACGTAACATTGGAAAATGTTTCTTTTTCCTATGTGCCGGATAAAAAGCTGATCCGGGGATTTAATTTGTCTGTAAAACCGGGACAGAGAGTAGCGATTGTCGGCCCTACCGGATGCGGAAAGACAACGATCATTAATCTTTTGATGCGGTTTTACGATGTGGATGAAGGAAGCATACGGGTAGAAGGAACGGATATACGAGATGTAACGAGAAAGAGTCTGCGTACCGCCTATGGCATGGTATTACAGGAGACATGGCTAAAAACGGGGACTATACGGGAAAATATTGCGATGGGAAGGCCGGATGCGACAGAAGAAGAAATCATTGAGGCGGCTAAGGCGGCTCATGCCCATAGTTTTATCAAGCGTCTGCCGGAAGGATATGATACGGTAGTGGCAGAAGATGGGGGCAATCTATCCCAAGGGCAGAAGCAGCTCTTGTGCATTACAAGAGTAATGCTTTGCCAGCCGGATATGCTGATTCTGGACGAAGCGACGTCATCCATCGATACGAGGACGGAACTGAAAATACAGAATGCTTTTGCAAAGCTGATGGAAGGAAGAACCAGTTTTATCGTTGCCCACAGGCTTTCTACGATACAGGAGGCGGATATTATACTGGTGATGAAGGATGGAAATATCATAGAACAGGGAAATCATGAGTCGCTGCTGGAAAAGGGAGGCTTTTATGCGGAACTGTACCACAGCCAGTTTGCAGTATAAAGCTGTTTACTTCCCTTTCAGCGTAAAGAGGAAGTCCAGTTCTTCTTCTTTATAGTAAAAAAAGCTGATATAGGCAAATGCGGCCATTCCGATACAGACATAGCAGTCGGCAATGTTGAATTTGGGGAAATCAATGGGTACGAAGTAGATAAAGTCTATGACGTACCCATTTGCGATCCGGTCGATCAGATTCCCGATTCCTCCTGCGATAATGAGGAGCATGGATGTTCGCATCGGCAGATACCGGTTATTTTCGGCCTTCGGGATCTGCCAGTACTTAACGATGAGAAAAAGCATGGCGCATGTCGTCAACGTAATCAGGAAGCCCTGCTTCCCCATAAAAGAACTGAAAGCGGCCCCTGTATTTTCCAGATAGGAAAATTCAAGAATACCGGAAAGAAGAGGATAGTCCGGCTGCCCTTTCAAACGGTCAGCGGCTGACAGTTTGGCAGCCTGATCCAGAAAGATCAACAAGAATACAATGATAATGGGATATATCTTTTTATATATTTTTTTCATAAGCCAGTCTCCTTTAGAACAGAAAATTTCCCGGCGCGTCCTTACATGGCAAGAACACATTTATAAAAAAAGCACTGACAAATCAATTATCAGCGCCTTTTGCCTTATTTAAGAAGCAGGGGCAGTAGGAATCGAACCCACATCGATGGTTTTGGAGACCACTGTTCTACCTTTGAACTATGCCCCTATTTATGACAGTTCTCAACCGCCGAAAATTATTATAGCATAAAGGCGAGAAGATAGCAAGAAATATTTTCTATAAAGAGTGGAATCCAGGAATCGTTTTTTCCAAACAATACGACCCGCCCAAACGGAGATGAGAAGCGGAAAGGACTGGGGCAGGACGGAAGGGGATAACATTTTTCGCTGGAGCTTTTCATTAGATTTCACTAATGAAATGGTAAAAATGAATCAAACCGGTCGGGACGGAAGCAACGGACATCCTGTCCATGCTTCCTGAATTGCCATCCATGGCAATTTCCCTTTGGGTTTTTGACCATTTCATAAGTGAAATTACTAATGGAAAGCAACAGCGGAAAATGTTATCCCCTTCCGTCCTGCCCCAGCCCTTTCCGCTTCCCATCTCCGTTTGGGCGAATCGTACTGTTTGGAAAAAACGATTCCTGGATTTCATATGGTTATAGCATATTTTTGTTGATTTTTGGCGGAGCCGTGGAAGATCTCTCGATGTATTGGGCCCTTAGCATGGTCCTGCTGATCGATACGTGGTTGATCAGGCAGTTCATGGCAAAGTAGGCACATTTGCCAAGTTCGATGCGGTCCTGGCGTATTGTCGTCAAGGGAGGATCGATTTCAGTGGAGACGGGCAGGTCGTCGAACCCGATGACGCTGATATCTTCCGGTACCCGGAGGCCGCGCAGCTTGCATTCTGCTATGACTCCCGAGGCGAGATAGTCGTTGCTGCATAAAATAGCTGTGGCGCCTTCTTCCAAGAAGACAGGTACATGGTATTTGGCATTTTCTACTACATAATAGCTGTAAGCGGTCAATTTTTCGTTGTATTCCAGGGTATGAGAGGCGAGGCTGTCGATATAGGCCTGTAAGCGCTGGTCGGAAACCATGGAGTTCGGCGAACCGTTAAGAAAGGCAATCCGTTTATGGCCGAGGGCGGCAAGATGTTCGATGGCGGAATCGATTCCTTCGAAACTGTCTGTGCCTACATAGGCCACATTAGGATTTTTCTTAATATAATTATCGAATAATACTGTTGGAATAGTAGTAGTATTTAACTGCGCCATCCAGTTATCCTGAAGGGTAAAACCTACGAGAAAAGCGCCGCTATAGCCGTTTTTTAACATGAATGTGTCGTATTTTTCCTCTATTTGAAAAGCGGGATTGACGGGGGAGACAATGACATCCCATTTATCCCTGTATGCAGCCTGCCGGAAACCGAGAATAATCTCGTAACCGAATTGATTGCTGGACTCATAATCCATATTTTCCATGAAGATACATAATTTTTTATGTTCTTCTTTTTTCATTTTTTTTGTGGTATAACCCATTTCCACCGCCGTGTCCAACACTGTCTGGCGGAGCGCATCGCTGATATCGCTTGCACCGTTCAACCCTTTTGACACAGTTCCGACGGAAATACCAAGTTTATCCGCAATATCCTTAATTGTAGCCATTTTCGATCTCTTTCCTGTAATTTCAATTTTATCTCATTTAGTATATAGGCAAAAAGGACGGATTGCAAGAGAGTAATGTTAAAACATAAAAAGACATTTTCGCAGGATAAAAGCTATCTTTTTCGGGAAAGAGGGCGGAAGATGGTCATTCGCCCTGTCCATCCCACGATCCGCACGAGGATAATGCCAATAAAGATGCCGATGCTGTCAATCGCCACATCTTTTTTCGACGGCCCTCTGCCTTTGACAAAGGATTGGTGATACTCATCGAAGGCGGCGAAACCGACACAGAACAATCCGGCTACGAGCATAAGGGGGATGCCTCTTAAGCCATAGACATAAAGCGGAAAGGCGACGGATACTGCCAGAATAAAATATTCCGTAACATGTCCCAGCTTGCGGACATAATAATGGATTTTTTTGACAAAATGCTCCACTTGCTCTTCCGTAAGATCTTTTTTCAATAATTTGTCCGCTGTCACTACAATTTTATGGCTGACTTTCAGACTGAGCTGGCTGCTGGTAACGCCGTCCTGGGCAGAAAGACGGAAGATCATATACATGACAAAAATTGCCGGAACAAAAGAAAGCGGCTTTAAAACAAAGCGCAATGTTTTTTTTATAAACAATAATATATATTTCATAATCGATATCCTTTCTCTCTATAAAAATAGGAGTAATGAAAATAGAGGAAATGCGGTTCAGAGATATGCACTTCCGAACAGGGACAGGATGCGTTGACGCACTCTGATGCACGGGACATTCCGTTGAGTCTCTTAAAGCAAAAATCGTGTTCAGCAGAGGCTTCCACGATTTTTGAGACTCAACTCCATCGTGCAAAAGCCGTTTGTCAACGCATCCTGTCCCTGTTCGGAAGCGCATATCTCTGAACCGCATTTCTACTATTTACGACATTTGTTCTACTGTAAAATAAAAACGTATACTCCATAGAGGTTACTATGGAGTATACGCTTTTTATTTTGTCATGCAAGTAGATTTCTTTAAATTTTATGCTTTCTTCATAATTGTTATAATTGTTATTCGTTTAGTCCACAGGAGTCTGGGACGGTTTTACCAGTACAAAGGAAATAACGAGTGCAACTACGTAGAGAACGGTAGTCACATATAATACGTTATTGAAAGAACCGGTTTTGCTGACAATATAGGAACTGAGCTGGTTGCCGGAGAGTCCTGCAAAAGCCCATGCGGAAAGAGCGAGGCCGTGGATCTGGCTGATGCTCTTCATACCAAACCGGTCTGACAGCAAGGTAGGAAGATTGCTGAATCCGCCGCCATATCCTGCGTTGATTACACAGAGAAGGATAATAGCGAGGAAAACAATTCCGTTGTTGATACCGTTTGTTACGATCATAAGGCCGGAGAATGCGATCGACAGAATGAAAATCAGTTTGTAGATCGTATTTCTGTCTTTCAGCTTGTCGGCTGCTGCAGAGAAACCAAGTCTTCCGCCCGCATTGAAAACAGCGGTCAGGGAAGAAACAATACCGATGGTAGCGGCAGAAACGCCCATATTGGTCAGGATATCTTTTTCCTGGGAAATGAGGGCAAGACCGCAGGTAATATTAATATAGAACATAAGCCAAGTACCGATAAAAGTAGGATTTTTGAAAATGTCCGACACTTTGGTAGCGGATTTCCCCTGGTCTTCCGCCCAGCCGTCCGGTTTCTTCAATAAAAGATGGCCGGTGAACATCATAATGAAATAAGCAATAGCAAGAACATAGAACATATTGATAATGCCTACCGCGCCGATGAGAGCGGTCATAACAGGGCTTGCGATTACTTTTGCAAGGCCGAAGCCCGCAACTGCAAGACCAGTAGCCAGGCCCTTCTGGTCGCTGAACCAGAGCATAAGAGTTTTGACCGGTGACAGGTAGCCAAGGCCGAGGCCGATACCCATAATAACGCCATAGCAGATATAAATTCCAAGTAAAGATTTAAAATGAACGCAAAGACCGGTTCCTGCAAAACCTGCTGCAAAACAGATCGTAGCGATCAGGGAAGATTTGTGGATATTTTTTTCCACAATGCGTCCGGCAAAAGCGGCGGACATGCCCAAAAAGAAGATGGCGATACTGAACGCCCATTCCACCTCTCCTTTGGAACGGCCGAGATATTCGGCAATGTCACTTTTTAACAGGGACCAGCAATATACCGTACCGATACTGCAATGGAGCAGAAGAGCGGGGATCGCGGCCCTTACCCATTTGTTGTTTGGTAAACCTTTCATATTTTTTTCTCACTTTCTGTATGTAATATTGAAAAACCCACTCACTCTATTATACATCGACAAATATTTATTTCAAGTAGAAAAAGCCGGTTTTCAAGGAAATCCATTTTAGAGGTTTTGGGATATGACAAGCAAGGATGGGCAGAGTGGAAGGCGGGCAGGAAGGCAGTGGATCAAACAGGTGGAACATGTTTTTCCCGCTGCTTGGTGGAGGAAAAGGAGATTTTCTTAATATTCCGCTCAACAAACAGCAATTTGGGGACATGGATGTCCCCCAAAGCCCGCTATGAACCCGGATGGCGAATTGCGGGCGGTTGCGTCCGGGGGGATGTCTCTGCCGGAATATTTAGAAAATCCATTTTCCGAAACCGGCACGGAAAACCATTTTCCACCTGTCCGATCGCCTTCCTGCCCGCCTTCCACTCTGCCCATCCCTACTTCCCACGCCCAAACCTTTAAAATGGATTTCCGCAGTCGTTTTTTAGCTTTCCAGGAACTTTTTCTGGTTCAGGATTTCTTCAGGAATCGTAATGTTTGTATGATTCAGTTTCTGGCACAAATTGTCAATATGATGTATCTTTTGTGACTGTTTCAAGTCGTACTTTTCCAGCATTTCCTTATACATAGGATTGCTTTTCAGCTTATCACGAATCGCTTTGGAAAACGGGCAGTAAGCTGCGATGATAGTTCTGGCCACTTTGTTTAAGCGGGGCGAACTATTGCCTTCGTATAGGATCCAGGTGATGTAGTCGCGGACAAACATTTCTTTATAACTGTTTTTGGCTTTCTGCATGGCGGATTTGATTTTGTCCTTGGCATCTGCCGTAAGTTCGTGATTCTTTTTATAAAACTGAATATAATCGAAATATTCGCTGGTAAGGGACGGCTCGGAGACATCGTTCCACCTCGGGCCCTGTACTCTTCGGCACATTTCCCAGCGGAATTCGCCGGTAAGCCTCGTCATTGAAGCTTCCAGATCTTCCATCTGGAAGATGGAAACCATCATGCGGGAAGGGGTAGTACGGCGTTTTCCTTCGATTTCCTGCCACATAACGCCGCGGGTACCGATATTGGGCATAAGGATAACGTCCGGCAGAATCTCAACGCTGACATATTCCCTTTGGATGCCGGCAGCAGTATTAACGTAAACGGTTTCACGGTAATATGCCCCGAAATCCACGGAGCGGATCTTATCTACAGCGGCAGTCATCTTACTTGCCGTAACTAGGCTTTTGTCCAGTTCTTTCAGTACATTATGCTCGGAAAAGAGCGGACAGAAGGTGGTAATACGGCCAAAGGTCATTTTGTTAACAAGAGGGAACATGTTGTTCAGCTCAAATAAAACTTTTTCACGATTGTCATCGACCATTTCTTTTTCCATAGCCGCAGTGATCTTTCCGCTTGTTTTTAACTCATGGACATAAGCGGGGAAATCGGCATCGAATTCGTTCCGGCTGGGTTCTTTTTCACCGTTATAAACGGCTTTCAGCCATTCGTATGCCGTATAAATATGCTGTTCCGGATTGGAAGGAAAATGCTCGGCAATGGATGAGAGATAGGAAGCATTTTCCGCCCCCGCAAGTTCTTCGTCCACATAGCCGAATTGGAAAAACATTTTCAGGACAATAGGAATATCATCGTCCTGGAGGCTTTTCTCAAAGGCAGCTTCATATATCTTATAAAACAGTTTTGTCAGCTGAAGGCGTAATTTCCTGCTGCTGTCGTCGGTAGAGTTTTTATCGATCTGCGCTTTGTAATCGTCCACACATTTCATAAATTCGTTGCAGATATCTTTTTCACATCCGGAATATTGCAGAATCGTATGAAGCGATCCCTGAAGATCATTATCGTGTCCGGCAGCTTTTTTCTTCGAGGGGTTGGCACCCTGTTCCTCCATAGAGGCCAGTTTTTTCTTATATTCATCTACCCGGCTTTTGTACAGATCCCTGTCGATAGAATGGATTCCTTCCAGATAGAGCATCATACGGCCGATGTCTCCGCTGACAGGAGTGGCGTCTTCTTCGTCCGGTCCGAGCCGGAAGAGGAGGCTGACATACAGGTCAAATAAATCCAGACGGTTTTTATTCATCAGGATCTGGGCAATATCCGATTTATAATAATCCATAATATGGCATACGGAAACAATATCCGAAACATCTTGACCCGTTTTCAGGAGAAGGCCGTTCAGAAAACCGGAATAAGGAATTTTGGAAAGCGGAAGCGTCTGGGTGAGGACAGCGGCCATATTTTCATAATAACTGCCGAGCCATTGGGGAATGTCGTCGTCTAATTCCAATGGCTTTATTTCTTCCAGATCCGGCAGGAGCCGGGGCGATATGCGGTGGCATTCGCACAGGCGGCAATATTCGCCGTAACTGTCCGTAATATAGTGATAAAGATTGCTGCAGTCGTATTTGATGAATTCGTAAACTTCCAGAATGTTGAGTATCTGTTTAAAACAGGATTTGGCGGCAATCAGGGCAAAATCAGGTTTTTTGCTGAATAATGCGGAAATTCCACCCTTTTTACATGGAAAAGAAGCGATAGCCACGTCGTCCAAAGCGGTATAAGTAAAGATATAATTTTCCCGATAGATATCGAAAAGGCCAATTACATCTCCTTTTTCCAGAAGATATTCGCCGCCCTGATAGATCGCGCGTACCGTTCCCTTAATGATCATATGTATGGAATCCGCCGGCTGTCCGCTTTGGCAGATAACGGTTCCTTTTTGTATTTCTTTCGTCATGGTACCCTCCTGAAAATAATAATAATGATAAAAAAATAACGTACATATTTATTATACAGATTCTTCCGGGGAAATACAATAGAGAAAGTGCTGCTGTACATTTTCCCATTTTATGATATACTTAACATCAAAGGAACAAATTTTAATCAACTTTTAGCAGGAACTATAAGGGAGAGAGAGGACGCGATGGAGAAAGACACGTTATATATGCATGAGGTTGCGAACGGATACCGCCCGGATGTGGAAAGAATGATCCGGTATATACCATGGCTGGAGTCAAAGGTAGGGAATAAGATATCAAATTTATATCAAGGAAACGGAATTGAGGAACATTCCATACCTTTTCCGGTATATGACGGCACTTTGATGAACCTTGTGAAAGATGCGAAGAGAACACAGCTGCTGGATCGCAATTATGCATATGTGTATTCGCGTCACAGGATCCGCACGGTTGAGGACGAGCAGCGCCTGATAGAACGGGCGACGATACAGGATATGGATACGCTGAAGGGCATATTGTCCAAATATATCTTGGGAGGGATGACGAAGGGGCAAGTATGGTCGGAAGGGGTAAGCAACGGTTCCATTCTTAAAGTGCTGCTTAAGATGAAGGAAATATTGGAATATTGGGACAAGCCAATTCATGCAGGGCCGGAAAAGATGTGGTTCCAGTTGTAGGAGAACCGGTCGAGGGAACGGAAGAAAAATGAAGGGGTTACACAGATGAGCGAGAAATCAGCGCAGAAGAAAAAGTATATAGTGGAAACGGCAAGAGGAGTTTTTACGGAGAAGGGATATAAGAACGTTACCATGAAAGATATTGTGGAAGCCTGCGGGATTAGCCGGGGCGGCCTGTATTTATACTTTTCGGGTACGGATGAACTGTTTATGGATGTCCTGAAAATGGAAGCGGAGGAAGCAGACGATGTATTTGCCGGAAAAGTGGGGCAGGATGCGACTCCTTCCGATATTCTCGCGTTGTTTTTAAAAGAACAGAAACGGGAACTGCTTCACAGCAGGAATAATTTGTCGATGGCAGTTTATGAATATTTTTTTCAAAATAAGGTTCCTAAAAAAGAAAATCCGTTGAAGCAGCAGTTCGATGCGGCGGTTCGGATCATAGAAAGGCTGATAGAGGCAGGGGTGGAAGCGGGAGAGTTCTACTGCGAGGATGCGAAAGGAGCAGCGAGAAACATTATGTATGTTCTGGAAGGACTCAAGATTGCCGCCCAAACGCGGGGTATTACGGAAGAAATGGTGGACCGCGAAGTGCTGTATATCATGCAGGGACTTATCATTGATGAGGAATAAATGAGGCATTGCCGGCCTGGAAACGGCGATAATAAAAAAATGGAGGACGATAGATTCATCATGGAAAATGTGAAGCGCATTTATGTGGAAAAGAAGGAACCGTTTGCGGTCAAGGCGCGGGAATTGAAAGAGGAGATACAAAGCTACCTGAATATTGCCGGTGTGGAAGATGTGAGAGTATTGATCCGCTATGACGTGGAAAACTTGTCGGAGGATATCTTCGAGGCGGCTTGCAGGATTGTGTTTTCCGAACCGCCGGTAGATATTTTGTATAGAGAGAATTTTGACATACCGCAGGGAGGGAGAGTATTCAGCGTGGAATTTCTCCCGGGACAGTTTGACCAGCGGGCAGATTCCGCCGTACAATGCGTCCGGTTTTTGAAAGAAGATGAGCAGCCTGTGATCCGAACAGCGGTAACCTATTTGGTAATAGGAGATATTTCCGATGATGAATTTGACAGAATAAAAGGGTATTGCATCAATCCGGTGGATTCCAGGGAGACAGGAATGGAGAAACCGGATACGCTGAAGACGGAGTTTAAGGAACCGGAAGATGTAGCTGTTTTTGAAGGTTTTCGAAAGATGGAAGAGGACAGGCTGAGAGAATTGTACGATTCTCTTGGATTGGCGATGACTTTCAGAGACTTCCGGCATATCCAGAATTATTTTAACGGGGAGGAAGACAGAGATCCCACGGTAACGGAGATAAGAGTGTTGGATACATACTGGTCAGACCATTGCCGCCATACCACGTTTTCTACGGAATTGAAACATGTGGAGTTTGGCGAGGGGTATTACCGGTCGCCCATTGAGACGACGTATCAGAGTTATCTCGACACGAGGGAAGAGATGTTCGGCGGACGAAAAGACAAATTTGTCTGCCTGATGGATCTGGCGCTGATGGCTATGCGCAAGTTAAGGAAAGACGGTAAATTAGAAGATATGGAAGAGTCCGATGAGATCAATGCCTGTTCCATTGTTGTTCCGGTGGAAATGGATTATGGCGACGGGCCGGTGACGGAAGAATGGCTGGTATTCTTTAAAAACGAGACTCATAACCACCCTACGGAAATAGAACCTTTCGGCGGTGCGGCGACTTGCCTTGGCGGGGCGATCAGAGATCCGCTGTCCGGCCGGGGATATGTATATCAGGCAATGCGTGTGACAGGAGCGGCTGACCCTACAACGCCGATAGAAGATACGCTGCGGGGAAAGCTGTCCCAGAAGAAACTGGTACGCGGGGCAGCCAGCGGTTATTCCTCTTATGGAAACCAGATCGGCCTGGCTACCGGTTACGTAAAAGAGATTTATCATCCCGATTATGTAGCAAAGAGAATGGAAATCGGCGCGGTAATGGGAGCTGCTCCGAGAAGCAATGTGATCCGGGAAAACTCCGATCCGGGGGATATGATTATCTTATTGGGCGGAAGAACCGGAAGGGACGGCTGCGGCGGAGCGACCGGTTCTTCCAAAGTGCATACGGAGAGTTCGATCGAGACTTGCGGCGCGGAGGTACAGAAGGGAAATGCGCCGACAGAGCGTAAAATACAAAGGCTTTTCAGGCGGAAGGAAGTCAGCCGGCTGATCAAAAAGTGCAACGATTTCGGAGCCGGCGGCGTGTCGGTTGCCATTGGCGAACTGGCGGCCGGGCTGGTAGTGGATTTGGATAAGGTTCCGAAAAAATACGAGGGACTGGACGGCACGGAACTGGCGATTTCCGAATCACAGGAAAGGATGGCGGTCGTGGTTTCACCGGAAAATGCAGATGCATTTCTGGATTATGCGGCAGAGGAAAATCTGGAGGCTTTGCCGGTTGCGGAAGTGACGGAGGAGCCAAGGCTGGTACTGAAGTGGCGGGGAAAGGAAATCGTCAATATCAAACGTTCCTTTTTGGATACCAACGGCGCGCATCAGGAAACGGATGTGAAGGTCGATATCCCGGAAAAAGAAGATAATTATCTGAACCGGATAGCAGTGCCGGCTGTGGCAGGACTGTTGGAAAAAGAGGATGTGAAGGCGGCATGGCTTGCTTTGTTGAACGATTTGAACGTATGCTCCCAAAAAGGGCTTGTGGAAATGTTTGATTCATCGATCGGCGCGGCGTCGGTTTTCATGCCTTACGGCGGAAAATACCAGATGACGGAGACGCAGACGATGGTTGCCAAGCTTCCGACATTGAAAGGAAAAACGGATACGGTGACGATGATGAGTTATGGTTTCGATCCTTGCCTGTCCTCCTGGAGTCCCTATCACGGGGCGATCTATGCGGTGACGGAATCTATGGCGAAGATTGTTGCCAGCGGGGGCGATTGCAGGAATATACGCTTTACATTCCAGGAATATTTCAGGCGAATGACGGGAGATCCCGAACGATGGAGCCAGCCTTTTGCCGCTCTTCTTGGGGCATATGACGCGCAGATTGGATATGGTCTGCCGTCGATCGGCGGTAAAGACAGTATGTCGGGAACCTTTAATGACATTGACGTTCCGCCGACCCTTGTTTCCTTTGCGGTGGATGTGGCAAAAGGAAGCAATATGATTACCCCGGAATTGAAAAAAGCCGGAAATAAGCTGGTGCAGTTCTGGATTGAGAAGGATGAATACGATATTCCGGTATATGAAGAGGTCTTAAGGCTATACTGCCAGATAACGGCATTGATCGACGATGGAACTATAGTTTCCGCTTATGCGGCAGATGCGAAGGGAATTGCAGCGGCTCTTAGTAAGATGGCGTTTGGAAATAAAATGGGCATAGAGATTTCGGGAGAACTTTCTGCCAAAGAATTGTTTGAAAATGGCCTGGGAGATATTGTCGCGGAAGTGGAGGCCGGTAAACTGGAACGGCTGGAGGGTATTGACAACTGCCGGATGATAGGGGAAGTAACGGAAAAGGCTGGATTTGCATATAAAGATATGTTTATCCCGATGGAAGAGGCGCAAGAAGCCTGGACTTCCAGATTGGAGAAGGTATTTCCCACTAAAGCGGCCAGGAACATTTCACCGGTGGAATCGCCGTTGTACAGTGCGGATAAGATCTATGTGTGCAAGGAAAAAGTGGCGAGGCCCACAGTATTTATACCGGTGTTCCCGGGTACCAACTGCGAGTATGACAGCGCGAAGGCATTCGAGCTGGCCGGGGCGAAAGTGGTTACGAGAGTGTTTAAAAACCGGACGGCAGAGGATATCAGGGAATCGGTGGATGTGTTTGAAAAGGGGATTAGCGAGGCACAGATCATTATGTTCCCCGGAGGCTTTTCGGCCGGTGATGAGCCGGACGGCAGCGCCAAATTTTTTGCTACCGCTTTTCAGAACGCAAGGATAAAAGAGGCGGTAATGAGGCTGCTTTCCGAAAGAGACGGGCTTGCTTTGGGAATTTGCAATGGTTTCCAGGCGCTGATCAAGCTCGGGCTGGTTCCTTCCGGCGATATTACCGGACAGAATGAGCAGTCTCCTACATTGACTTTTAATACGATTAACCGCCATATATCCAGAATGGTTTATACGAAGGTGGTTTCCAATAAATCGCCATGGCTGCAAGAGGCGGAACTGGGCGGGGTGTATGTGACTCCGGCATCCCATGGGGAGGGCCGTTTTGTCGCGTCGAAGGAGTGGATTGACCAATTGTTTGCGAATGGCCAGGTGGCTACTCAATATGCGGATATCGATGGAAATGTGACTATGGATGAAGAATGGAATGTGAACGGTTCCTATGCATCTATCGAGGGCATTACTTCCATGGACGGCAGATGTTTTGGCAAGATGGCCCATGTGGAACGCTGCGGGAAGTCCGTGGCAATGAATATTTACGGAAATCAGGATATGGGTGTGTTCCGTTCCGGTGTCCGTTATTTTTACTGATGATTGATCGGGTGAGCAAAGCCGCTTTATCAGCCGCTTCCGTAAAACGGGGCGGTTGTAAAGCGGTATTTCACGGTTAAAGATAATATTGGCAGAAGGAGTAAAAAAATATGAATTTGAGCAGATGGAGAGAGACTGTGAACCGGTATATAGTAAATGCAATAATCCTTGTGATAGCCTGGGGAGGAATGTTTCGGAGGGCTTTTAATTGCGATACCCTGGCACACATGGTGAACGCATGGGGAGACATTGAGCATAGAATGACGCATGGAAGATACTTGTCGGCCTTCCAGGACTGGCTGCTGTACCAGATGGGATTATCCACGGCAAGCCATACTGGAATAACGGCGATGGTGGAAGTGGCGCTATTGGCATTTGCGGTCTGCATCCTGCAGAGTTGCTTTGAGGAGAAGATAGGAAAGCCTTCCGGCATTTATGAGCAGTTGGCATGGACGGCTATCTTTTCGTTGGTTTTTACCAACGTATTATTTGCGGAGTCTTTTATGTTTGGAGAATGCGCTCTGATGTTCGGGATAGCATATCTATTGGCAGCCTTGGGAATCCGGGCGTTTACCCGAAGAAAATATGGGCTGGCATTTTTATTTTTTATCCTCTCGACGCTGGAATACCAGACGGCAGTGATTTATGCGGCAATCGTGCTTTCGGCATGGATTTTTATAGACAGTGAGTGCCGGATTACGGTGAAGACAGTAATTTTGGAAATTGTCTGCGGTGTCATAACGATAGGGGCGGGCGTGCTGAATATGCTAAGTTTGAGCCTGTTGGCAAGGCTGGGAGTGGTGAAGGAAGCGGCACGGTCGGCCGATGTCCATGATTGGGTTCAAAAAGCGGCTAAATGCATGACGGATCTTGGACAGGTATTGTTAAACAGCAGAGGACTGCTTCCGAAAGTCGGTCTGCCGTTCATGGTGTTATGTATCGCTGTGGGGATTGTTATTTGGAAATTCTGGAAAGAAAAAAAATTATATGCCATCATATATTATATTTTGTTGGTTGTCGGTATGATCGCCATGGTTTATCTTCTTCCTATGCTGCAACCTGACACGAGGACGTATCCCAGAATCATTTGGACATTTTATGCAATGCAGGCGATGCTTTTCCTAATCGCTTTTTGGCTCATGACGAAGAAAGGAAGAGAGGTTCTTTGTTATATATGCGGCGCTTATTTGCTGGTTCAGATCCTGTTCTGTAACATTATCGTTACAAACCACATGGTAAGCAATACGCTGGATAAAACATATGCCATGATGGTATACGAAAAGATTGTGGAATACGAAGAGGAGACAGGACAAGAAGTGAAAAAGCTCGCTGTTGTCAACGATATCGATTGCCCTTTCAGTTATAATAATGTCTATTATAAAACGGATCAGATCAATGAAAGAGCGTTAGGCACTGTATCAAACACAATGGTGAATATCGTGAGCGGAAGGGAGTTTGAAAAGGTACCGATGGATGAAACCGTGTACCAAACCTATTTTGGGGATCAGAACTGGGATTATTTCGATGCTTCCGAACAGTTGGTGATTATTGGGGATACGGCGTATTGGGTGATTTTTTAAGAAACTGGTTTTGGAACGGTTTTCAATAAGCCGGAAAAGATAAATGGAGTAGAAAAATGCGGGCATTTTTAATTTTGGAGGACGGTACCGTATTGGAAGGAATACGTATCGGTGCCGAAAAAGAAGTCATTAGCGAAATTGTTTTTAATACCTCTATGGCGGGCTATCCGGAAGTATTGACGGATCCTTCTTATGCGGGCCAGGCGGTTTGCATGACGTATCCCATGATTGGGAATTACGGAGTATGCAGAGAGGATATGGAATCGTCAAGGCCATGGGTGGATGGGCTGATCATAAGGGAATTGGCCCGAAGAGGAAGCAATTTCCGTAAGGATGTGGATCTGGGCCGGTTTCTTGAGGAATTTGATGTGCCGGGAATCGCCGGAATCGATACGAGGGCATTGACAAAGATACTTCGCGAAAAAGGGACAATGAATGGCATGATTACAACGGATGAGACGTATTCCCTGGAGAAGATACTCCCTCGGTTAAAGGCGTATACTACCGGAAAAGTAGTGGAAAAGGCAACATGTGGACAAAAGTATGTGCAGAGAGGTTCCGGAGAGGGGAAAGGCGAAGGAAAGAAAGTGGCGCTGCTGGATCTCGGGGCAAAAGAAAATATAGCAAGGTCTTTGACGAGGCGGGGCTGTGATGTAACGGTATATCCGGCATTTACTAAGGCAGAGGAGATTTTAGCGGACAGGCCGGACGGCATCATGTTAAGCAACGGCCCCGGCGACCCGAAAGAATGCACATCGATTATAAAAGAGATCGGGAAATTATATGAGACGGATATTCCGGTGTTTGCCATCTGCCTTGGGCATCAGTTGATGGCGCTGGCCACCGGGGCGGATACTTTTAAAATGAAGTATGGCCACCGGGGCGGGAACCATCCGGTTAAGGATCTGCGTACGGGAAGGGTATACATTTCTTCCCAGAACCACGGGTACGTGGTGGACATGGATAAGCTGGATCCGAATGTAGCTGTGCCGGCTTTTATAAATGTAAACGATGGTACAAACGAAGGGCTGGCTTATACAGGTAAAAATATTTTTACGGTGCAGTTTCATCCGGAGGCTTGTCCGGGGCCGCAGGATTCGGCATATTTGTTCGATCGTTTTATAGAGATGTTAAATTGATGTGAGGTGAGGAAAAAGATGCCAAAAAATCCTAATATAAAAAAAGTGCTGGTCATCGGATCAGGGCCGATCGTGATCGGACAGGCTGCAGAATTCGACTATGCGGGTACCCAGGCGTGCCGCTCGCTGAAGGAAGAAGGGATAGAAGTTATATTAGTTAATTCCAATCCGGCTACCATCATGACCGACAGAGATATTGCGGATAAAGTATATATAGAGCCTTTGACGGTAAAAGTTCTGGAACAGATTATCGAAAAGGAGAAGCCGGATAGTGTGCTGCCTACGTTGGGCGGCCAGGCAGGGTTAAACCTGGGCATGGAGCTGGATGAATCCGGTTTTTTGAAAAAACATAAAGTGACTCTTCTTGGAACTACCGCCAGAACGATAAGAAAAGCGGAAGACCGCCTGGAGTTTAAGGAGACGATGGAAAAAATCGGGGAACCCTGCGCGGCCTCCCTGGTGGTGGAAAACGTGCGGGACGGGGCGGATTTCGCAGGAAAGATAGGCTATCCGGTAGTGCTTCGTCCGGCCTATACGCTGGGAGGCTCAGGAGGCGGTATCGCTCATAACCGGATGGAACTGGAGGAAATTCTGGAGAACGGACTGCGCCTTTCCCGGGTAGGGCAGGTATTGGTGGAAAGATGTATTGCGGGATGGAAGGAAATCGAATATGAAGTGATGCGGGACAGCGCGGGCAACTGTATTACCGTCTGCAATATGGAAAATATGGATCCGGTAGGAGTCCATACCGGTGACAGCATCGTAGTGGCGCCTTCCCAGACACTGATGGACAAGGAATACCAGATGCTAAGAAGCGCGGCATTGAATATTATCGATGAGCTGGAGATCACCGGGGGGTGCAATGTACAGTTCGCTCTGCATCCAGACAGCTTTGAGTATTGCGTCATAGAGGTGAACCCAAGGGTGAGCCGTTCTTCCGCCCTTGCCAGCAAGGCGACGGGGTATCCTATCGCGAAAGTGGCGGCAAAGATCGCTTTGGGGTATACTTTGGACGAAATCAAAAATACGGTTACGGGTAAGACTTACGCCAGTTTTGAACCGGCGCTGGATTATTGCGTAGTCAAGATTCCAAGATTGCCTTTTGATAAATTTATTACAGCCAAGAGAACGCTGACCACACAGATGAAGGCTACGGGGGAAGTCATGAGCATATGCACCAGTTTTGAAGGAGCGCTGATGAAAGCGATCCGTTCCCTGGAACAACATGTGGATTGTCTGTTGGACTATGATTTTTCAGCGCTGTCTGTGGAAGAATTGCTGGATCAGATGAAAAAAGTGGATGACCGGAGAATCTATGTAATCGCTGAAGCGTTGCGAAAAGGCGTGGACTATGATGTGATACATGATATCACGATGATAGATAACTGGTTCATTGATAAACTGGCGGTTCTTGTGGAAATGGAAAACGCCTTGAAGAAGGGGCCGCTTAGCCCGGAACTGCTGATGGAGGCAAAGCGCATGGAATTCCCGGATTCGGTCATCGCCAGGCTGACCGGGCTTTTGGAGGAAGAAATTAAGGAAATGCGTTATAAAAACGGCATTACGGCGGTATTTAAAATGGTGGATACCTGTGCGGCCGAATTTGAAGCGGCCACCCCTTATTATTATTCCTGCTTTGGCGGCGAGAATGAAGCCGTGGAAACGCATCCAACGAAGAAAGTACTGGTGCTTGGCTCCGGCCCGATCCGCATCGGTCAGGGCATTGAATTCGATTATTGTTCCGTACATGCTACATGGGCGTTTGCGAAGGCAGGTTATGAAACGGTTATTGTGAACAATAATCCGGAAACGGTAAGCACGGATTTTGATATTGCGGATAAATTATATTTTGAGCCATTGACGCCGGAAGATGTGGAGAGCATCGTTGATATAGAAAAACCAGACGGGGCGGTGGTACAGTTTGGCGGGCAGACAGCCATCAAACTGACCGAAAGCCTGATGAAAATGGGCGTTCCTATTCTGGGAACGAGTGCAGAGAATGTGGATGCGGCGGAGGATCGGGAATTATTCGATAAAATTCTGGAAGAATGCGGGATTCCAAGGCCCTCGGGAGGAACGGTATATACGGCGGAGGAAGCAAAAAAAGTGGCAAACCAGTTGGGCTATCCGGTGCTGGTAAGGCCTTCTTATGTTCTTGGCGGCCAGGGGATGCAAATTGCCATTTCTGATGAGGAAGTAGAAGAATTTATGGCAATCATCAATCGGATCGCCCAGGATCATCCGATTTTGGTGGACAAGTATTTGCAGGGAAAGGAAATCGAAGTGGATGCGGTCTGCGATGGAACGGATATACTCATCCCGGGCATCATGGAGCATATAGAAAGAGCCGGGGTTCATTCCGGCGACAGTATATCGGTGTATCCGGCACAAAGTATCGGTGAAAAGGTAAAAACTACCATTGCGGAATATACAAGGAAGCTGGCAAAGGCTCTTCATGTGAT